>Ga0123342_1005809_pt1 | contig 17603 bp, 11 predicted proteins | sample Turbeawhitnodule_FD_89960 | JGI IMG/M metagenome (GOLD analysis project Ga0123342, IMG submission 89960) | Root nodule microbial communities of legume samples collected from Mexico - Turtle bean Mexico white nodule | ecosystem: Host-associated > Plants > Roots > Nodule | place: Mexico: Nepantla...
GGGTGAATCACAATGATTTGAATCATCATTTCGAACAATTCTCGTGCATGTGTTTTAATAAAGAAGGTAATAGGTTATGGAAAAGTCTTTGGGTATCAGTAGTTTGGAGTATATGGAAGCACAAAAATAGGATTATATTCAACCAAGCTAAGTTAGATGTTGAGGAAATTTTCACTTTGGCACAAGTACAATCATGGGTTTGGATGAAACATAAAGAAAGGAAAGTTATTTTTTCTTTTTCTGATTGGATTGTATATCCTTTAACATGCATTAACATGGCAACTAGATAAAAGTCTAAAAGTGTTTTCATATTTTTGTCAATATTCTGCATGTAGGGTTGGTTGTAGTAACAACTAATATAAAATGCTTAAGATCAATGGGATGAATCTGTTTTGAATATCTGTATTACTTGTGAGGTGGGGAAGGTGTTTTCTCTTTGGTGCAGGTAAAAGAGGGAGGAAAGCAATTATAACATCAGTTAATATCACAAGTTAGAAGTGTATGAAGACCGAAAGTATGAAGAATGTTGTTGGAAAGTTGGGGAATAAGGTGAATATTCGAGCATTGACATGTCAAGCATTATCAATACTGTTCTGGTGTACCTTTAGAGTGGAAGATTGCTAATAGAGCTCGCTAAGTGGAATGGCAATATAAGAGCTGGTGCGCACGCCTCTTTGCTGGGTTTGGCACCAAGCAGAACTTTGGGGAGTGAACGTTGGTGTGGTGTGTATGGAAGGTAGGGTCAAACATGAGTTTGGGTACCTAATATTGTGTAATCATCTCAGGAGCATTAGGTAGTGTGCTTTATGCTGTCAAGTTGAAATAGTGGCTTTGGGAGCTACTTTGTTCTTTTATTTACGCTGCTGCCTTGCTTATAGTTTGTGTGGTTGCATAGGTTTTTGTTAGATGTGTCATGAGGGTCTTTACATGAATTGTAACAGGGTAAGTTCTTTTATTTCCAGCCAATTTTTAGTGGGTTTGTATAAGGGTTGAGACACCCCTAAAATGTTCCTTTAATTTAATTTATTTAATTCTTTGCTGAAAAAAAAAATTGTTATGTGGTTTCTAAATTGGTATCTAATTAGTTACTAAGGTTTTTGCTACCAAATTTAGAATATAAAAAATTGGTAGTTAAAACCTTGGTAGCTAATTAGATATCAATTTAGAAAACTATTTAACAATATTAGAAAGTAATTTAGAAACATTTTTTTTTAGTTTCTAAAATGGTCTTAATCACTATAGCAACTATTTATTTATTTTTGTCTCTAGTTTTTATTCCATGATTTTCTAATTATATTGTTTAAAATACTTATATTTATGATGAACTTGAAACTTAATCTAACTATTAAATTTAAATTAATAACAAGAAATATAGATTTCTAAATAAGGAAAACAACTGAAATTAAGATTCGTTAATTAGTGATTAAAATTAGCCGAAAATTCAGTTACTAAATAATGTTATTGGGAACTATTTTTTTTCTTCTAATTACATTTCATTTCGTCTTCCTAAGCATTTTGGGGAAAAATATGTATAGATTCTTTTTAAACTTCATTAGTGATAGAAATTTAGTCTCTACTTATGTTTTCGTTAGGTTTTTTTAGTCGGAAGTTATAGTTTCGTTAGTAACTGATTGTCTATAAATAAATCTGTCAAATTTTTAAACCTCATTAGCAACCAAATTTCAATGTTTAATAACATTTGAAGTAGTAATAGAAAAATTGGTGCCTAAATAAATCAAATAAATTTTTAAACAATAATTAGGTACAAAAAATATCTAAATTTAAAATTATTTTATTTTTTTAATACTATTTTCTTACAAATTATTTTTTGGTCTCTAATTTAATTTCAGTAACTCAATTTTTAATTTTCAAAAATTCAATTAATATTCTTCTTTTATAAATTAGATAGTGTGGTAAATTTTTTATTGCACATGTCATTATGTTTTAAAATTCTGAAGTTGTGTTTTCAATATATGTTTACTACATACGACTTTTAAAACATAAAATTTAAATTAATAATTAAAAATAACTAAATTTAAGTTTTGAAAAACTTCGTTATGGATCCAATTCTCCAATATCTGTGTGTACCATAGCTACTTAGTGCTGATAAAAAAAACCATAGCTACTTAGTGCTGATAAAAAAAAAACCATAGCTACTTAGTATTAACAGGTATTCTCTAAGGATTTATCATACCTTGTATTTACAGATTGTAGTCTTTATTATTGATTTTTTTTTTTGAATTTTTCAACAGATATTTTTTTATAAAGGTTGAAATAATTTCTAAAATACTCTATTTTATTCTATTTAATTTTTATTACTTTTTTTTGTCAAAATCTAAAGATATCTTTATTATTCATTAATCACACATCTATTAACAAACTTTCAAACACAATTAAATATATAAATCCTAAACAAATTAAGTAAGAACACAATGACATAATATACTTTTTACATTAGTTTAATATGTATGATGGCGGGTAATCTGTAAAAAAAAAAAGACAGTGGAAAAGGCCATACATAATTATAAGGAAATCATCTAATTTTTAGTGACAAAAAATAATTAGTTGCTATAGTGACTAAATTAGAGACTATTATAAACTAAATAAATTTTTATTTCTAAATTAGTTTCTATTATTGTTAAATGATTTTTATATTGTTATCTAATTAACAACCAAGGTTTTAACTACCAATAATTGGTAGTTAAAACCTTGGTTGTTAATTAGATACCAATTTAGAAATCATTTAACAATAATAAAAACTAATTTAGAAATCAATTTTTGTTTAGTTTCTAAAATGGTCTCTAATTTAGTTATTATAATAATTAATTTTTTTTATTTTTAAAATTAATTTCTATTTAATGTTTTTATTGTAATGATGTAAGCTGAATGTGATGAAGCTAAAACCATGAGAAAGTGTGGTAACAGTAGAGGAAGTGGCACATACATGGCAACAACTCTGGGTGTATTGTCTCTTTATGCATCACTACATGGGAAGGTATCAACTCCCTCATTTACTCTTGAATTGCTCAATTTTAGCAGAAGTTAACCAAATCAATAAGACATGATAAGTGGGGAGGTTTTTGCTGGTTTTTTGGAGTAAGTTTGCTGATGCAATATGTGTAATGTCATTGGTACTGCACTAGGAATTGTGTTAATTGGTGGAACTATAATGATCAATGTTGGTTAGTGTAGGTAATGTAATTATGGAAGATTAGATCAGAGAGTAACTGTAATAATCAATGTTAACTATCCTTATAAGGCATACTGGTATCTTGACTCGTACAATGTAAGGGAATTTTTTAAAAATATGATATTTACATATACTATATATATTACATTAAATTTATTTTTCTCACATATATATTAAATTATAATATTAATTATACAATAATTTATAAATTAAAATTAAATGAATTAAGAATGATATAAATTAAAAATAGATACGATTGGTATATTAAAAATACAATATAGAAAAAATTTAACAATAATTAATAATTTAAAACACTTAGAAGACAATCAAATGAAATGAACTATGAAGACATCTACATGATGATACAAATGCAGACTTATAGGCACACATTTCCACCACAAACGAATCACAAATGCTATTTACTCATTCCTCACCAACGAATCCACAATACTGGACTCCACCACAAACAACCCTCGTATATGTCAACACTCTCGTATCTGTGAAGAAGCTACCATCCAAAAACCTTTACGCCAAAACAAAAACCCTAACTATATAACACAATTTATTAATCCTATGTGAATCCAATTTCATACCCTCAAATCCTAAACACCCAATCTGATATGTCTTTTAATTGACAGTCGACATAACCCCTTCTCTCTGTCACATAAGCAACATTTGACGCCGTTTGGTGCAACTTAACAGAAAAAACCATTTTATATACATTTTTAAAACCATAGGGACCAAATTGATTTTTTTTAAAATACACTGTACTAAATTGAATATTGTCCCTAAATGTAGGGACGAATAAAATAATTATTTTCATTGGTAGTTAAAACCTTAATTGCTAATTAGATACCAATTTAGAAATTATTTAACAATAATAGAAACTAATTTAGAAACCAATTTTTTTTTTAATTTCTAAAATGGTCTCTAATTTAGTTATTATTGCAACTAATTATTTTGTTCTCTAAACATTGGTTTTTATTTCATAATTTTCTTGTAATGATTGAACATGACTCCACATACGAAAAAAATATAGAAATGTTACATTGGACATCACTCAACATTTTCTTTTATCTACAGAAAATATATAAATATAAAGATATCTCCAACCTTTATATGAAAAACATATGTTAAAAGACATTTAAAATTATGTGTTCCCACCAATGTTGACAAACTCTCTAGAGTCTAACCACCCAACCCAAAACATCACATATCTCTGTATAATCTCCCTAATCAAATAATGTAAGAATTGATGTGTTTTAAGAGAACGTTGCACACAACATGAAATAAAAAATCCTAATGTGGCTGTGACTCTAAAATAATACCAGTTTGTAGGCAACTAATCTCTCTTGTCACCATGTATAATCTAAGAATTTAAGGTTGATATGTTCTAACATATCAATGCACTAGTCATATACTTTCACATTTCTTTCTTTCCATTTTATATCTTTTTTTAAAGATAGCTCTGAGTGTAATATTAAGAGTTTTTATTCAGGCTCTCAGTGAATGTGAAATATATCAGTGAAACAGTCACTCTTAAGAAAGGATCTCTTGTAAAATTTCTATTAGACTAGGTGTGGTGTACTACATGTATATAACTATTTATATAAGGATATATATATTCCTTAAATACCCTATCTATTTAATTCTAAAAAAAAATAAAAAATCTTTCTTTACCTATGCACTCCAGTTACATGTCCAAACTAACATAACTCACTTCTTTTTCTTACTGTAACCAAAAGCAAATAAAGTGATACTGTGCTTACCCAAGGCAACTTCAAGAAAATGGCATTTATTACATCATTCATCTTTAATGCAACTGGTAGAAAATGATATTTATTACATTTTTTTTATCAACAAATAATAAACTAAAATTAAAAAGGGATACTTGAGGAATCCAAAGTGATGATATTTATTACATTATTCATCTTTAGTGTAACTTGTAGAAAATGATTTTTTTACATCGTTCATTCTTACTTTTTTATTGGAATTCAAATTTATTTATTCATTATTTATTAAAAAAAAATATTAAAAATATGAATATTTTATATCTTCCTTTTTTATTTAATATTTTATATATTAATTGTGAATCCATAACGAATGTGTAAAAAAAATCATATGTACTTCAATTAATGAATGATTCAGAGAAAATCCTATTTAATTCCATTAAATTAAAGTTTTAGCTAAAGAAAGAAAAATTTTAATTTTCTCTTTTTAAATTTTTTTGAAATTTCCGTTAAATTCAAAATAAGTGACCAACTTATTCTCATGCTAGAAATTTTAAGGATCAGAAACCATGCAAACTAGAAATACCTTTTCTTATTAAGAAATAAACTTTAAGTTTAACTCAACCTTATAAAATTAACTTATAAGGTGAGGGTTGTACTCACCCCTCAGGCTAAGGCAACCAACTCGTGTGTAAGACTATATATTTATAAGTGGTCTGATAACATCCTGATAACGGGTGACACGATAGGTCTAACAAACTCTCGCTAGAATAGTCTCGAGACGACTCTAATATCATATTAAAAAGTGAACTTTAAGTCTACCTCAACTTCATAAAACCAACTTATAAAGTGAGGTTTACACCCATTTATATATTATGAAATGTTATAATTTCTAACCTACATAACTTAGAATTAGTTATTTGAGAATTATAAAAAGTAATTTATTTCTTAATAATAAAACTTGCATAATTGTGAAAGGAATGGTGCTGAAAACACAAAGCTCTTCTTCCATCTGTTAAATACAGAAACGAAAAGACACAAACCACATCAACTGCATTATACAATGTAGACAACTTCTACGAAAGAAAAAGAAAGGACACACCCATCAAATGGCAACAGAAAAATCTTATACGTACATAAATGCTGTGAAATCAGCATTACACCTAGGTTTATCTTTTCTTACAAAATTTAAATGAGGAACAGTAGAGCCCAAAAAGCAGCAAATACTGAATTCATCCAAATAATTATGCATGCAAAAGCTGCACAAAAATTTTCAGCCAGAATCAACTATACGTTACTGACAACGCCTATTTACTAAAGATATAGATTTTTGGCTCAAATTTAATTTCAATTCAGATCTTTAGTATGATTTCGTAATAAATCAAGTGAATATATGAATAAATCGATACAATAATGTATTATGAACACATTTTAATGAATGTCACTACTATACTTGAAGATGAGAAGCAGTTCACAGCACACAAAAATAATTAAATGATAAATAAATGAAAAAAAATAATTAATTATTATATTAACTAAATTAGATATTATTATAAAATTAAAAAATTATTAATATTTAAAATATTTATTAATATTAATAAAAAATTAAATTCTTTTTTAAATTAGTATTTAAATTATCTACCAAGATTTTGGTTACTAATATTCTAATCAACAAATAGTTAAAATTTTGATAATTAATTATAAATACTAATTTAAAATTATTTTATAATTTTTATTAATAATATAAATTATTTTAAATATTAATATATTTTTTAATTTATAAAATGATATTTAATCTAATCAATATAATAATTAATTATTTTAATTTTTAAAATAAATTTATATTTAATGATTTTAAAAACTGTTTTAACACTTTTAGATCTGTTAAAATCTTTTAAAACAAGTTTCTATTTTTTAGATTATATTGTATATTGTTTTTTCAACTGGTTGTTTGATTAAACAATTAATTTAATTTTTGAACTAAAATAGCTTTGTTTCCAAATTCTGTTTTGTTTACAAAGTTGATCTTGTTCTTCAACTTCTCAAAAGTTAGTGTTGTTTCACTAAGTGTATTTTGAAAATACAATTTGGTTTCTTGACTTTTAATAAACTGTTTTTATAACTTGTTTGAAACTATCTTACCAAATCAGTTCTATTTTGTATATAGCTGGTTTACAGTGAAAATCATCCCTTGAATAGACATTTGCTTATTGTTTTCAAAAGAGTTTTTGAGAGGTTATTAAGAGAGTTCAATTTTGAAAGGTTTTGTGAAAATCTTTTAGAAGTTCTTGTGTTGTCATTTTCACATTGGGCGGTGATTAGGAGCTTCATGAAGGTGCTGCAAGTTTGGAGGTCCAGTTTGAGTCTCCAAGTCAACAAACAAGGTGTGTTTCCATACTTCATTTTCTTTCTAAAGTTGTGATTGTGTGCTTCCAAGATAGGATTTCTTGAATTAGTGAAATTTATGGTGTAAGATGATACTAGATGTAGCTCAGTTTTGACTGAATTAGTATAAAATCTTGTGTCTTTTTCTTCCATCATACTCACTATTTATAAAATCTGAAAAATAGTAAAACTAGTTTAAAAATGAAGCAGTTGTTTCAAGATTAAATCTGTTGTTTTACTGCAGCTCTTGGATTTGATGTTTTCTTTTAATAAAGTTCTTAAAAATTGTTAACTGGACTTAAAACTGCAAACTGTTTTGAATCTTTCAGGTTGTGAACCAAGGAGTTAATAAGACATCAAGCATTAAAATAGTTTTATCTCATAGTTTTATCTCTTTTGTGAGTGTACTGGATTTAAAATAGGTTCTATGTAAGTGTTTTGCTGGTTTATAAAAGAGACAAATATTTGCAAACTGGTTTTGGACTTTGGACTTTAGATCTTGCTTGTCAAATTAAAATAAAGACTTTTAAGACATTGTGCCTTAGAATTGATCAAGATATATCTTTTAAAAATTGTTTACAATCCTTATACTTTGTAAGCCTTTTAAAACTTTATCTCAATCTGTTAAAAATTTATAGGTGATCCGATAACATCCTGATAACGGGTGACACGATAGGCCTAACAAACTCTCGCTAGAATAGTAAACTTTAAGTCTAACTTAACCTTATAAAATTGACTTATAAGATGAGGTTTGCACTCACCCCTCAGGCTAAGGCTATCAACTCGTGTGTAGAACTATATATTTATAGGTTGTCCGATAGCATTCTGATAATAGGTGACATGATAGACCTAACAAACTCTCATTAGGATAGTCTCGAGATGACTCTGATATCATATCAAAAATTGAACTTTAAGCCTACCTCAACCTGATAAAATCGACTTATAAAGTGAGGTTTACGTTCACTTATATATTATGAAATATTCTAACCTACCTAACTTAGAATTAGTTATTTGAGAATTATAAAAAGTAATTTATTTCTTAATAATAAAAGTTGCATAATTGTGAAAGGAACGGTGCTGAAAACACAAAGCTCTTCTTCCATCTGTTAAATACAGAAACGAAAAGACACAAACCACATCAACCGCATTATACAATGTAGACAACTTATACTAAAGAAAAAGAAAGGACACACCCATCAAATGGCAACAGAAAATCTTATACGTACATAAATGCTGTGAAATTAGCATTACACCTAGGTTTATCTTTTCTTACAAAATTTAAATGAGGAACAGTAGAGCCCAAAAAGCAGTAAATACTGAATTCATCCAAATAATTATGCATGCAAAAGCTGCACAAAAATTTTCAGCCAGAATCAACTATACGTTACTGACAACGCCTATTTACTCAAGATTTTCGGCTCAAATTTAATTTCAATTCAGATCTTTAGTATGATTTCGTAATAAATCAAGTGAATATATGAATAAATTGATACAATAATGTATTATGAACACGCCATGAACTGATTAATTAAAAAAAAATCGTGTTAGTAGATGCTTAATTAGTAACATATATACGAAGTTTAAGTTTATAGTGTACTTACTTATCAATCATATTCTTTAGATGTGTGAATCACCTCTTTTATCAACCGTGGACAAGATAAGTAACTCCCAATGACCCCTATATCATCCATGAAAGGAGTTAGTAAATATTTAAAACATGAAATAGTAATAATTGACGACTTATAATTAAACTTACTCATTAATATAAAGACATAAATAAATTTGTTTTCCCTCTTTTTCTAGGTGTTAGTGATGTATGATTAGGTTTCACATTTTTTTTGTTCCAGTGAGATTAGTATATGAGGGATCTAAGAACCCGTATGCATCTTCATTCCCATTGATAGAAACTTCATGCAAATACCTACAAGTTATTAGTTAAAGCATAATCAATAATAATTTAACATAAAGTAAATTGAAATATAGGAAAGGATACTTACATCATAAAAACTTGAATTATATTTATATTGAGCTCCTCATCCCCAACTCCAAATTCTAAAAAAAATATTTTAAAAAATTTAAAACACCACCAACCTTGTGCATGAAGGCAACGATGGTGGTGAAGAGCAGCGACGGCGACAACAACGACGAAGCAATGGGGGCATAGCGAAAACCCAAAGAACAACGTTGAAGGCAATGAAGCAGTAGGAATGTGGTGACCTTCACAACAATGGCAGAAAAGAAACAAATAAGAGAAACAAAAAAAAAAAGTGATGTTGAAGAAGAAGTAGAGAGGTCAAAAGCAACTTACTTAATGGAAGAAGACAATTGCTCGAGAAAAACAAAGAAGAAGCATAAAGAAGAGGAAAATGAAGTGCTAGAAGACAAAGGAAGTATGAAAGCGTAATTGGTGCGCTCTGAGTTAGGGTAATAAAAAGCCTAAAAAAGGACGACTTTGTCGCCAAGTCGCCTTCTTACATCAAAGCACTTCGTGTAAGAAGGCGGCTATGAGATAAAGCCGCCCTCTTAGACGAAACGCTTTCTTCTAAGAAGGAGGTTTTACCAAATAGCCGCCTTCTTACCTGAAACGCTTTGATGTGATAAGGTGGTTTTACCACGTAGCCACTCTCTTAGAGAAATTTAATTTAAAAAATGTTACCACATTTTAAAGGACAACGTCTGATCGTAAAAACATCTTAAATGTAGTGTCTAAATAAGTCCTCTACTAGTGGTATCTTCTAACATAACAATGCACTAAAATCAAACACAAAATCATAATGTTCGTGTAGCTCCAAAATACGAGCTTGTAGGCCAAGAATTAGAATAAAAAGATTTCCACCAGATAATAAAAACATGCCCCCAATCATATGATCTAAAGCAAATATTAAAGTAAGCATTTAATCTAAAAACATGACCCCACAATCATCTAATCTAAAGCAAATATTAAAGTAAGCATTTAATTTTTTATGCATGGTAAAGGTAAGGATGTCTCCACTTTAAAGTCTCAACCAATTAGAAGATGGAAATTATAAATCTTCTTAGAAATTTAAGAAGTGTTAAGCACCTCATACATAAAAATTAAAAATTACATGATATATTTCTCCAAATTTTGAACTAGTATGGCATGTTTTACTCGCTTTTTTTTTGTGATGGAATTTGTTTTTGTCAGAAATAATGTTTTTTATTAGTTGTTTGAATGGTGTTAGAAAATCAGATTGTTCCTATTTGTTGTATAAGAGTTGAATCATCTTTGAAGTGATTTATATGTATATATATAATTTTTATTCTTGATAAAAAAAAAAACTAAACTCTTATACACGAGCATTCCAATTTTCTTGCAATATTTTTAGGGAGGATTTCCTGCATAGTTTTAAGATTGTTGTTAGACTTTTTTATGTATTTTTTTAAGAAAAAGGAAGATGGCCTAGATGAGATGTTTTGATATATCTTATAACTTAAATCGAGGTGTAATAACTGTTTCATTGAAAATACAATTATTTTTAATTAAAGATTTTGTATAATAGTAAACATTTCTAAAGTTCCTTTCTATGTAATTTATTTATTGCTTATAAAAAAAAGGCCTGTATTGTTCAGAATACAAAACCACCCATATATTTACAAATAATAGTACAGTTCCATAAGTATAGAATATTTTTTGCCAAAAAAACCAAATTTTAAATGTAAAAAAAGGAAAAATATAGATATAGCTTGTACTGAAGTTTTATTGTTGAATCATAAAAGTGTGTATGAGACGTTGTTATCAATGGTGGGTGGGATATGGAAGAGGACTGAAATTTGGCCATATAAAGACGTCATTGCAGCCCTTCACACATATTTGGAGCATTAATAACTCCTCACTCTTAACACATAGTTGAGAGACATCAAATAACTCTATATTGATACCGAATGTCAGTGGAATAATATTTCGAAAACAGATTTCAACGAACAATGGCAGTGCATTAAATTATGTCGCTGCATATTTAAATTTTATTTTGCTCCCCCAAAACCTTCTTCTGTACTTTTCAGGTGAATCCTCAGTTTGCTCTAGTGGGGTTTTCATTTGTTTCATCCAACTGGGTTTCATTCATATTGGCTTAAATCTGTGTTCAATTGGATGCGTGGGTGATACCCAGAATTTCTTAAGTGTTGAGAAAACGCTAAAACTGAACAGCATCAGAGCCCTCATTTTTTTATTTATTTCTCAGTATAGAAAAAGATAGAAAAAAAAATCTAAGAGTAAAGTAGTAAAATAACAGACGGGAAAAGGTAAAAAGAATATGTGCATCATAAAAACTTAAAAAAAGTTTGAGCCTTCGTTTGTGTGTTTCCTTCCATGATTAAAGAAGTTTTAACCATTATCACTTAATTTTATTATATTATATGATTATTATTATACTTATTAGTAAAATTATTAATATTAATATAATTAATAATATAAATATTATTAATATTATTAAATATTATTCATATTATTAATATAATACTAATAATATTATTTATATTATTATATTAATATTATTAATTTTATAATATTAATAATATATATATATATATTAGTTATGATTATTGTTATTTATTATTATTATTTATGAATATTAGTTATGATTTTATAATTATTCATATTATAATAATATTTTTAATATTATGTATATAATTATTATGATAATAGTTGGTAGGTAATAGAGATTCGTGGGTAATAGTTGGTAGGTAATAGAGATCCGTGAGTAATAGTCGGTAGGTAATACAGATTTGTGGGTAATAGTAGGTAGGTAATTGAGGTTCGTGGGTAATAGTTGATAGGTAATAATTGGTATGTAATAAAGATCTGTGGGTAATAGTTGGTAGGTAATGCTAAATTTACCTACAAATTCAGATCTGTCGGTAATATTCGTAGGTAATGTTGTTCATAGGTAATGCTGAATTTACCTATGGATTTAGGTTTGTGGGTAAAAATCCGTAGATAATACTAATTTTTTTTTCATAGTGGGATTGAATAGGAAGGAGATGTAAGAGTTTGTGCTGTATTTTCTCACGAATCACATGGCAAGTCAATGTCAATGTGTTTCATTCTTTCATGGAAGCTAGGATTATGAGTTATGTGGTGAGTTGATTGATTATCATAATAGAGAGTAGCAAGATCAGGGGTTTGTACATGAAGGTCACGAAGTATGTAGTTGATCAATTGTAGTTCACGAGCAATAGCCATGAGTGCTTTGTATTCTGCTTCAGAAGAAGAGCGAGAAACAATGTGTTGTTTCTTTGTTTTCCAGGAGATAAGATAGTAGCCTCGGAAAAGGAAATAGTCGGTGGTAGAATGTCTTGTGTTAGGACAAGATGCCCAATCCGAGTAATTGAAGGCCTTAATGTGAACTTCAGATTCACTGTTAAAAAATAATCCATGCGCAAGATTAGCTTTGATGTAGCGTAGAATATCTTGCACAACTTGTTGATGATGAACTGTTGGTTCTTGAACAAATTGGCTAAAGAGTTCGACAACAAAGGTTATATTAGGTCTAATGTTGGTGAGATATAGGAATTTGCCAATTAGTCTTCTATAGGGATTGAGATTTTGAAGTTTATCTGTAGTTTCAAACAAAAATTTAGTGTTAGACATAAGAGGAGTAAAACAAGGTTTACTTCCTAGCATTCCAGTTTCTTCCAAAATGTCAAGAGCGTATTTCCTTTTTGACATAAATGAATTCCTTTCTTAGATTTAGCGACTTCAAGACCCAATAATTATTTTAGTTCACCAAGATCTTTTATCATAAAAGAATCATTTAGGAAATATTTGATTCTTTCAATTTCTTGTAATGAATCTCCTGCAAGAATAATATCGTCTACATAAACAAGTAAAACAGTAACCGAATTTTTTAGTTTTTCTAGTAAAAAAAGAATAATCAGACATAGATTGAGAAAAAACAAAAGAAATAAGGGAAGAAGATAGCTTTGCAAACCACTGTTTGTTGGTTTGTCTTAAACCATAAAGAGACTTTATAAATTTGTAAACTTGGTTTTGCCTTTCAGTTATTAGCCCTGGAGGTGGTATCACATATACTTCTTCTTCAAGGTTTCCATGTAAGAAATCATTGTTAACATCTAAATGATGTAAATGCCAATTTTTAACTATAGCAATGGTCAACAAAAGTCTAACAGTAGTAAGTTTAGCAATATGAGATAAGGTATTTAAATAGTCAATCCCTTGAAGTTGGGTATAACCCTTTGCAACAAGTCTGGCCTTATGTCTCTCAATAGTACCATCCGTTTGTGTTTGATCTTGTAAACCCATTTGCATCTAATGTGTGCTTTTCCAGATGGTAGATTAGTGAGATACCTTGTGTAATTTTCTTGTAGAACTCTTACTTCTTTATTCATAGCAGCAAGCCACTCTGTGTGTCTACATGCTTATTCAAAAGATTGTGATTCAGTATTAGAGGATATAGAAAAGGTATAATTTAAATGCTTTTCAGTCAAATGTTTATATGATAAAACTGATGATAAAGGATATGAGATTTTAAAACTTTTTATTATCATATTCATTGACTATGGAACTATTAACCAAATGATGATAGTCCTTTAAGAATGAAGGTATCTTCCTCTGTCTGGTAGATTTCGTTAAATGAGTATTTGTAGTTCTTCTATGACTTGTTTCTTGAACTTCACTTGCTTGATTGTGTGTCTCTTTTTCATTATTTTCGATGTCTCTTCTGTTGTTATTGTCCTAATTTTCATTGATAGACAATATATGATTTACAGAATTATTTAACCTTTTATCCATACCAGCAAAATTGATATTTTCATTGATAAAAAAATCTAGTAAAAGATTTGTACTGTTTTGAGTATCATAATTTTGGTTAATATTAGAAGTATGATCAGAATTTTTATAAGGAAAGATATTTTCATAAAAGATAGCATTTCAGTTGATAAAAATTTTCCTATTTTTAGTATCCAGTAAAATATATCCTTTTATACCTGATTTATATCCAAGAAAAACTCACTTTCTAGACATGGTTTCAAGTTTATTACGATTATTTTCAAGACTAGAAGCAAAACAAAGAGATCCAAAAACTTTTAAATCAAGATAAGTAGGAGGAATTTTATACAAAAGTCCATAAGGTGAAAAAGTTTTCAAAACAATCAAAGGTCTATTTATTAAGTAAACAACATGTGTAGCAGCATAAGACCAATATGATTTAGGTATTCCAAATTGAAAACTAAGACAACGAGTTGTGTTAAGGATGTGTTTATGTTTTATCTCAACAAACAAATTTTGTTTAGGGGTTTCAACACAAGATTTTTTTATGCAAGATCCCAAGTTTATCATATAATTCAATGAAATCAAACTCCTTACCATTATCATACCTTATAATTTTGATGTGAAGATTAAACTGTTTTTTAGCATACATGAAAAAATTGCATAAAAGGTTTCTAGTATCAATTTTTGATTTCATAAGATATATCCAAGTGTGTCTAGTATGATCATCAACAATAGTTAAAAAATACTTATGCCCATGAATAGAAGAAATCCGAATATGACCCCAAATATCAACATGAGTCAGATTAAAAACATTTAAAGAACATGTATTACTTTGTTGAAAAGGTAGTTTATGTTGTGTGACAAAATGACAAGTATCACAAGAAATTTTAGAAATAAAGTGTACATAAGGAAAAATTCTACAAATGTATTCAATAGTTTTGCTATCAGGATGACCTGATCTGTAATGGCAAAGATCAATATTGTGCTGTTCATTACAGTTAAGAACAATATTAAGAACAAAATTATTCTTGAATCCAATGTTAAAATCATGAAGGTAGTATAATCCTGTATGCAAATTAGCTTGTCCAATCATCTTGGATGAAATGTTGTACTGAATGTGACATTTCTAAAGGAAAAAATTAGTATGCAGTTTAAGTCTTTAATCAGCTTATGAACAAAAATAATATTGAATGAAAATTCAGAAAAATATATAACATTGAATATGATGAATTGTTCAAAAATTTGAACAGTTCCAGCTTAATGAGTAGTAATGAGAGATCCATTTGGTAATTTTATATTAATAGGTTTAATTTTGTAAAGAACACTTAATTGATTTTTTAGATAAATCTCTCTCTCAAATCTTCCTAAAGGTTTTGAGCAATGTCTATATACCCAATTATTTCTGCAATCTGTGGTGATAAGGTTCTTGATATCCAAGAAAGAACCATTACATTACATCTTTCCCATGTTTCAAAACTTGAATCACTTCTGTTTGGTTTAGGAATGCTTCCATCAACAAATTTGAGTTTATTTTTGGATAAAAGTGCCCTTTTTCATGTTTGTACTCCATGTATGATAGTTGGTTTCATTAACAGATGGAGAGACAAGAACTAGTCATGTATTTTCTTCAGGATGCAAGTAGTAAGGATTAGTGAGATTCAAACATTGATCCATTACAACAACAGTAGTCCGTTTTTTTTTTATCAGCAAAAAGGATTGAATAACAGGAACCACTTAAGGGGTGATTCAACCCTTATACATACCTAAAAAATATGAGACAATTTATCTGGTCTTCCAAACCAACAAATAGAGAGAGACAAACAAATCTACCATTAAAAACTCGTATAGCCCGTACACTTTCAAGACTAACCCGTACAAATTCAAAACTAACCCGTACAAATTCAAATTTAACCCGTACAAACTCAAAACCAAACCCAATACAATCTCTTTGCAACCACAACAAGGGGCAAAAAGAACAACAGAAGCTTAGAACAACAAACAACCCAACCGAAGGAGTAACTCTTATAAAAGCTCACTTTATTGAAAACATACAAGCCCTAAGATCAATGCACCACTCTCAGAGTAAGTAAAACTAGCAGAAACAGTTTTAGAAGTTACCCAAGACAGCCTTTAATTGTGCCAAAGTGAACACTTTCGAAGGATCGATCACCCCTCCTTGAAAAATATGTTTATTCCTGTGCTTCCATAATTCACTAACTACAGCTATCCAAATACAATTCCAAACTACATTAACCTGGACAGGAGCATTTAGCAAAATAAAATGCAAGAAGTGAGCTGTTGGGACAACATGGTCAACCGACGCAATCCCTAACCATGTAGTCTGTTTCTGATGAGTCAGATTCCATTTTTCCTTAAGAAAGGATCAAGAAACAATAAAGAACAAAAAATCAGCAGTAGAAGCCGAAAATGCCTTAATCGGCTCTAATATTATATAGAAATAGAAAAGATGTAAGGGCAAAGTAGTAAACTGATAGAGGGGCAAAAGGGTAAAAGTATATGTGCATAAGAAAAACTTAAAGGTTTGAACCTTCACTATGTGTGTTTCACAAAGAAGAAGAAGAAAGGAAACCTGATGGCTACCTAGAGTGTAAATTGTAGTGATTGAAGAAAAAGAAGAAGAAAAATGGTAAGCAACAAGGTAAAAAGAAACTTCGTTTTTATTTCTCTTATTGTATATTACACTTACAACAAAGAGATGTTTCCTTACAAAATCTTAAAACTAAAATAACAAACTATATATATAATTGTATATGTGCGGATATGTGCATTACTTTCTCAATACTCACTATAAACCAAAACCAAACTATGAGGATGAAGATTAAACCACATTCTTCATCTTATTCATCCTTAAGGACCTTCCACTCATGTAAATAAAGAAATTTTATATGCATCCAACTATGTAACCTTATTCCAATACATCTTCATCACTCGTTTTTATCCAACATCATCACTTTATCTTAATTTCATCCTTGAGGACCTTCCACTCATGTAAATAAAGGAATTTTATATACATCCAACCATGTAACCTTATTCCAATACATCTTCATCACTCGTTTTTGTCCAACATCATCACTTTATCTTAATTTCGTTGCTTCTTTTCTTACTAACAATGATTTATAGTTGAAATCTACTAACGTTTTACTCACACTGAGATCTAATAGAAAGATTAATGAAAAGCAGCTCATAGTTAAGAATATGATGTTAGTGGGATTTTAGATTCATCCCTTGCATCACCAATCACCAAATTTGACTTATCTATATTATTTAATAATATATGACTACTGTAAAAAAAAATTAACTGTTAGACTATCATATATTGTCATGTTTTAATGTTATAAAAGATCAAATTAGAAAAAGAATTGTATACACGAATTTTATAAAATGGTATAGGTTTACATAGAAAGTCACTAGTGCAGAAACATAAAACAAATGCGGTTGTTTTGAATTTATAAATGCGGTTTTATAACCGCATTTGATCAACACGCACTTGTAAATCAAGAAATATAAATGCGGCTATATAGCCGCA
>Ga0123342_1005812_pt1 | contig 17589 bp, 17 predicted proteins | sample Turbeawhitnodule_FD_89960 | JGI IMG/M metagenome (GOLD analysis project Ga0123342, IMG submission 89960) | Root nodule microbial communities of legume samples collected from Mexico - Turtle bean Mexico white nodule | ecosystem: Host-associated > Plants > Roots > Nodule | place: Mexico: Nepantla...
GTAGGCTTTGTGGGATTCAAAGTCACCTCTTTGTGGTGTGTGTTTGTAATCTGTGATTGGTTACATAGTGAAATACTCAGTGGTTTGACTGAGGACTGGATGTAGCTCTGGAATTGAGTGAACCAGTATAAACCTTGTGTGTAGTTCTCTCTATCTCTTCTCTTCATAACTGTTTGATATTTTCCGTTGTCATAAACAACCGGTTAAATCGTCATTTTAACCGATTATTTTCTAATATCAGTTTTTGTATGTCTATTTGATTGCCTTTCTGAATTTCTTTTCTGAGTTGATTGTTAAAGATTCATTCTAAGGAAAGTATTTGTGAAAATCTATTATAAAGAATTCACCCCCCCCCCCTCTTGTTCTAGCCATCAATCTTAACATAAACAACTGAGGAACTTAAGGAAGAAGAGGGAGAACGATGGAGAAGACATGGTAGTGGAAGATTTATTTAAAAATGGGTAAGAATATGAATGAGTTGGGTTTGGAGAAAGGTGCTAGGAAAGAGGTTAGACCAACTTGCTAGCAATATCTAAGGCTTATATAGTTAGAGAGTGAGAGCAAAAGAAAAGTGAGACTTGAGAGAATTTCTGAAAACCAAATTGGATGAAATTAAATACTCAATTGAAGTCTTAATATTACAAAAAGAGCTCTCTACTTATAATGTCAAAGTGATTCTTGAAGCTCTTAAAAACTTTCCATTCATGGAGTGACAAGTGGCACCTCTAAAACACTCTATTCATGGATTTCCATGTGGTAATCCATGCTTTAAAAAACTCTCCATCTTTTAGAGTACATGTGGCACAAGGGAGAGGAGTAGTCATGCACTTGGGCGTCCAAGCCTTCATGAAGAAGAAGGAAGAGTCACTTTGGAAAAGGAAGGGAATGACGCCATGTAGGTGTCCACATGGCACCTAGGTGGATGCCCAGTGTGCTCCCTTTAAGCTTCTTGCTCTTATGCTAAAATTGGTTCAAATACAAGGCCCAAAAATCTTATACAAAAATTTTGAAGACTAAAATTAAAATCCTAATTACACTATACATTTTAACAAGGCTTCAAAGAAGAAACTTCTAGAAGAAAGTCTTTTGATCAACAATTATTCTCTTCTGAGCCTGATTATTTAGGTGGCTCGGATGGTCCTCAATCAACCCCTCCCTCTTCAAAAAGGCCTGTATTTAGATTCTGACTTCTTTACTCTGGGAAGCCACATTTTCTTTTAAAGTTCTTTCTATTTTCATCCAGGTTCATGTATCAAACTGCAAAATACAACAAATATAAACATGAAAGAAATATTTTGAACAATTTTTTGCAACTTATTTTGCTATACATGTTTTAAAGATTTAGGAAAAGAAGATTTTTTGCCTGATTCAGAAGAAAAAAACTTAAGCATGAACAAAGGTTTGGAAGATTTTGTTAGAATTAGTGGCCTAAACAAGAGGCGGGATGAATTGTTTTCAAAAGATTTTCGCAGTTTAAAGGTAAAATGATAAGTTCTGAAAAATAAACCAATTGATTTTCTGTTCAACACAATAAAATTTTTTTTTTAAGGTTATTTCCAAAAAAATCAACCTGTTTTTTTCACAAAACAACCGGTTGTTTATACAAGAAAAAATTAAAACAAAGTTAAAATAGTTTATGAGAGTAGAGATAGAGAGAATCACACAAGATGTTTATACTGGTTCACTCTTAACCAAGAGCTACATCCAGTCCTTAGCTAACCACTAAGAAATCACTATGTAATCAAACCTAGATTACAAACCACACACCAATATTGATAATCTCTAACCCCTCAAGAACACACACCACAGTTTCCAGAAACACCTTTCTAAAACTACCAGGCACCCTGAATGGACTTAAGATTTTTTATCCGAGGGCAGGTAAACCAACCTACCTTGGTGTTGAGGAGTAGACTTGGTGTATAAGCCAATACCCAAGTCAGATACTCCAAGTAATAAAAGTTATTAAGAGTAGACTTGGCGTGTGAACCTACACCCAAGTCAGATACTCCCAATGAAGAAAGCTTATGGAAAGTAGACTTGGTGTGTAATCTGACACCCAAGTCAGATACTCCAACTGAAAGCCCTTAAAAGAGTAGACACGGCGTGTGAACAACCACCTAGGTTAGATGCTCTAAACACAAAAAAGTATGAAAGAAATTATGATGGCTTAAAGCCTGATAAGGTGATCTGCTTTGGTAAGACGCCCAAGCAAGTGCCCTGAGTATCTGCTTTAAGGCAAGACAACCTTGTCTCAGTAAGACTCTAAGTTCAGGTGTCTTAGAGAGTTGTTTGTCATCACTAAGATTGTTCGGCTTGAGCTGGGAAAGATGACATGTCTTGGTAAGACTCTGAGTTCAGACACCCTAAGCATCAACCACGAGGTAGTACGCTCTCTTCTCAACAAGTTTCTGAAGCCAAACGTACTACACCACGGTTAGCTATGAATAATGGTGCATAACCAAAGATATATAATGCAACCCATCCCGATGTTGGTGCAACCGCCCGAGCTCGGACGTCCTGTAGAAAGGAATCAGAACGAATCCTGTAGGATAGAAATGCACCACGAGGGTGTTAAGAGCAAACCTGGTGTTTAAGCTAACACCCAAGTCAGATGCTCCAAGTTAATAAAGTCATTCAAAGGTAGACTCGGTGTGGACATTGACACCCAAGTCAGATACTCAAGTCATCCCCAACCCTGAGGAAGGATGTGTACAGAAAGCAGATAACCTTTCTAGGCACACAAGTCCCGCACGATCAAATCGAAACACCTAAACCAAACCCTGGCTCAGGTGACCAGCCCATGCTTGGACAAGTGACACGTTCCTTGTGGCCAGAAGGTACGAGTCGTCGATAGGTTAGCTCTACCAAGAGCAATATGATTTACCATGTTTAATTGGTGCATTAAAATTGTTGAGATGGTCAGTTATGTTATCACTAGATGATTAAGTTACAATAGTCATGTTTACCAAGGTGTGCATTGTTAATACACTAGTCGAGATACGCCAAAGTTAAACAGGTTAAATAAGTTAAGATGTTGATACATACAAAAACTTAGTTAAAAATTGTTCAAAGAACTGCGAAAGGCAGCTGATTACAGGAAGACTCTACTCATCCTCCTACACCAGTCGCCCATTTACCACGGTTTTACCCAAACCAAGTTGGGAGAAATCCATCTCAAGGTAGATTCCCGAAGTCTAGGCGACGACATCTTCAAAACCCGCCAAGTATGAGTTGGCAGCATCGTCAATAAGAGCCTATTTGACCTTCTTCAGCTTCTCATCCTTCTGGACCAGCTCTTCACCCCTATTGGCCAGCTCTTCCTTCAATTTTTCCACCTCGACCTGGAGCTCCATGTTCTTGCTGGTTAATTCCAATACCTCCTTGGTCTTTTCAGTCAGGAGAGTCGTGACCTCTTGTTGTGACCTCTAGAGCTCCTCATTTACCTCAGCCGCTTCTTGCTTGAGCCCTCCAACTTGCTGCGAAAGCTCAACAACCTTGTGGGATTCGTCCTTGGCTGGGCCTTTCCACCCCCTTAGCTTGGAGATGGTCAGGCAATTCGCATCCAAAGCCTACCCCAACTACCTCACAGCCTGCTCCACTAGTTGTTCCTCTTCCTGGCTCTCTAGTTTTTCTTTGGCCTTGGCAAATAGCAGGTTCTTCTCGAGGAAGGAAGAGGCATCCAAGTTAGGATCCCACAATCCTCCCTCTATTGCGCTTACGCCCTCACTCTCTTGCACCACTATGTCACGAGAAGGAGGTGGGCTAGGTGGAGGAGCTTGAGGAGAAGGTGCACATCCATCTGAAACAGAGTGCTTAGAGGGCTTAGTGGCCGCCTTTTGCCTCCTCTTGAAGACTAGCCCAGAGTAGGGTGGTTGTGATTCTAAGTCCCACTAGGGAGAACTCTTCCCTTGAGGGTGGTTGTGTCAAAAACACCTTCAAGCTAGAGAAGAAAAGCCACACCTCTCGGTCCTGCTAGGGCATGTCCTCCAAACATCAGGCACCTTAGAATCTCGGTTTCACGGTTCAGTACAAGGGTAACCCATCTAGAAGAGTTGAGTCCCTCTTATTGCAGTGAATTTTCAGGAATTTGCCTTTGAAATCCTTGTAAGATTGCTGGAAGAGTGACAACAAAGCTCTCCCATCCACCCCATTGAAAACACCCACAGCTGGCGGCCCAGGGTTTGCCCTCAAAGAAATGCGAGAAGACCTCTACTGGTGGCATATGGCCAAAGTGGATGCAAAGAATAGAAAAACCCTGAACAAACGGTCAGCTATTTCGATGTAGCTGGGTTGGGGCAACTTTAATTTCAATAAGGAGCGCTTTCTAGAAATTATATAAGGGTAGACGGGAAAGACTTTCTAGAAGACAGTGGTGTAGAAATAGCAAAAAGGACCGTCTGGGTCCGAAGACTCGTTGTAGCAGATCGACTCGTCCTTCCTACATGGCACTAACTTAAGGCCTCTATCGTTCTCCCTACCAAAGATACACTTTTTGGGACGTTCACTTTTCATGTAAAGCACTATTTGCTCATGGGAGATGTATATAGAGGTTTCTCCTAAAAGGTTATCAGGAGCCCAGGGGTACAGGTTTTGGTAATCCATCACTCAGAGTATCTAAAACAAGAAAAACAAACAAGCAAAATTTAAGCACACATTCACGCAGTGAAAGCAACGTGCATTTTGGAATCAAGAAAAATGATGAAGACAAAAAGAGATAACAATCAGAATCGAATAAGAACAGAGTAGTCCCATAATAGGTGATATGATTGTAATGAAAGTTTTAAACGATACCAGTACATAATCGTGAGTTAGAGGGAGTACCTTGAATCAAAAAGTTGTTAGATTTGATGGCTACAACAAGAGGGGTGAATTGTTTTCAAACTACTTTCACAAATACTTGGATTAGAATAAAACTTTTCAATCAACCCAGAAAAGCAATACAGAAAGCTAATCAAATTACCAAACAGAAACAAAAGCAAAATTTTAATCGGTTAAAATAGCGAATTAACCGGTTGTTTATGACAGCGGAAAATACAAACAGATATAGAGAGAAAGGATAGAGAGAAGTACACATAGAGATTATACTGGTTCACTCTGTCACAGAGCTACATCCAGTCCTCAGTCCAACCACTGAGTTTTCACTATGCAACCAATCACAGATTACACAAACACCACACACAAAGAGGTGACTTTCAATCCCACAAAGCCTATTCACCCTCCTTGCACAAAACACACACCTCAAGCCAGAATCACACTGACTTTACAGGATTTTACACATTTATACAAAATGTTATATGAACAATTACAAGAACTTGAACAGGATTAGAAAACACCTGGTAAAACACAATACATCAGCACCCTATAGATCAGTTCTTTTCACCACAGCAAAGCACAAAGCAATCTTGCTAAAAACTTGGTAGAAACCTTTTCAGAAACAGTTTTGTAATCTCTCAAATAAATCTCAACTCAGAGTATCCAAAGCTTTTGTTTCATCAATCTTTAAACGCTTGAATCAAAAACATATTTATAAACCCCAAACCAAAATCTAAACCTAACACATCACACAGCTTCAGGCTTCATTTGGATTTGACACATCAAAGATTCCCATCTTCAACAAAAGCGAGTCGAAGCGAGGAGGTTCCCAGGTTGAGGAAGGAGGTGCATTGAGTTTGAGTGAAGGTGCAAAAGCATTATGAAGGGGAGATGGAACAATGAGAAACGACAAAGTTTTTCCAACGTTAAAAGGCACAGTGATTGGGAAGAGTAAGCGATAATTCTTTTCAATCGTTGATAAGAGCCACGTGTACGCTCATGATGGAGTATGGTGAGATGTCCACTCAGAAACGCTTCATGCGCTGCGCCACACACGCCACTACCCACAAGACACGTAAGCCACCAAGGGCAAGAAAATAGCCTCTTCGCTAAAGCAAGATCATCTCGAGCCTGGGGCGCTTGTGTACTGGACCAGAGCACTCAGAGCTCAGTGCTCAAAGGTCAGACCTCAGCATTTTCCCTGAGCAAGTCAGCTCGGCTCTTGGGCCAAGTTAGTGAGCCATGAGATTGGGCCCCAGATGAATGTAGTTGTTAATTTTTTCATATAACTCCTTGTGCGTAAGGCTTAGATGGCTAGCAAGGGGTAGTTTTGGACCTTGGGATGTGCTTAGTGCGCAGGGGGTCTAGCTTAAGTAAACGTTTTCTTTTAAGCCTAATCCCATGTGTGATAGGGCATGTAGAGGTTAGGTTGCATGTAGAGATAGTGTAGCACCACGCTGAGGGTGGTTACGTAAAACAGGTTGGACCCCTGATGCTGGTACATGAGTTGGTACCCTGGTGGTTATTCTATTATTATTTTATGCACTTCGTAGAGGAAAGATTTTGTTCGATTGCAGCACCTAGAGAGTGTGTCTTTGAGCGGAATATACTCCTATTGAGTATGCTTTCAGTTGAGATTATATTCTCGTGATAGAAAGTTGTTACAAGAGGTAAATTATAAAAGGGACTCGAGATTCCAGGTAAAGGTACGTTTTTTCTAAGACTGAAACTGATTACGTCTTGAATTCTTTTAAGTCATGTACTAACTTGATCGTCGGAGTGCAATCAACAGGTAGAGCCCCCTCTGTTTCAGCAGAGCTACGGTCTAGAGCAGCAAAAGATACACGGAGTTAGAGCTTGTGATTGGAAGCAACCAGCGACCAGGTCAACCAACAAGAACACATACAATTCAAAAATTAGTCAATTCTAAATTTATAATTACAAATAATAATCTAACTAATTAATCAATTATAATTTTATAATTAAACTAATAATATAACTAATAATTTAAATAATAACTTAACTAATAATCTAAATAATAATTCAAATAATAATCTAACTAATTAATTAATTCTAATTTTATAATTACCACTAATGATATACCAATAATATAAATAATAATCTAACTAATAATTTAAGTAATAATTATAGAGAAGTTATAGGGACTAAGGAGTAGTTGCAGAGAGCTTTGAAGGTGGCTTAGGGAGAGCAAAAGGAAAGGATTAGAGACCTTTAAAATGGCACCAGACCTTCAAAAATGAAGAAAACAAAATGAATAAAGCAAATAAAGCATAAAAAATGAAAACAAAAAAACAAGGAGCAAAAATAAGTACCAAATACAACAATGAGGAGCACAATGAAGATGCAGAGAAGAAAGCACGAAGGAGAAAGATGCTGCAAATTGCAAGTAAATAAGCACATAGACGACGATTATAACCTAATAATTGTCGCCTATTTGGAGTACTCAAGTATAGGCGATGGTTCCCACTAAAATCGTCGCCTATTTGTTTCCTTTATTCATAAAAATGTCACCGCAGTTTTTAGACGACATACCCATCTAAATAGGCATCTATAGATGTCATAATACACATTTTTTGCATTAGTGGACCCTTCAGAAGTCTTTGTTTATTTCTAAAGAATCATAATCAAATAGTAGGTTGCAAACCCACCATGCCTAGTTGTGCTACATTTCTAATCTAACTAATGAACTGTAGAACCACAACATTTTCTCTTGTAAGAGATAAAGGGTTGTATGAAGTGAGTTTTCAACCTCCAAGCAAATTCATAGAAGGAAATGACTTAAAATGTCATAAACACATTGTGAAAATATTGACCACATTCAATTATCTATGAGAACCAACCTCATTAACAACCATCAAACTTATGTTTCCCTTTATATATCTTAAAGTTTGTTGGTGATAGAAAATATTTTTGAAAACTTGATCTATTGATGAGCTTTACGAAAACCCTCGGGTTTAAACTTTATTGTTTAAAGTACCATAGAAAAGGAAGAATGTTAGAACAAAGTCTAGCAACCCTATAGTTTTGATTAAGTGTTTGTCACAACAAAGTGTAAAACATGAAGATGCTTCTTCTATAGGATGATGAGTTATGAAAAAAAAATCATGTAAGATACAAGTGTTTCTTCTAACAGATGAAATCTGAAATCTTTAATTCATCTGATAAGTTAATCATTCATCTAATGATTAATGCACATAGTTCTTAAGTTTACATTGTACCTAATGAAAGTATTCTTGAAGCTTATTTTTGTGTTAAAATGAATGTTTTACTCTTTTTTTCTACCAAGATGGTTTGTGCTAGCACAAGTGAAGACCGAGATCTCTTGGGATACAAGCTAAAGTCATCTTGTTTCAACAACTATCCTAACATAATCTTACGTCAACTATGTTACAACTATCTACCTTGTACAATCCTTGCTTTTACTTCGTTTTTTGAGTAAAAAAACTTGTTCCTGTCGGTTGCTCGAGGGCCTTCGTACATCTCACAATATTCCCACGCCCGATTCTCTGTGCCTTCGTTCATGCCTTTCTTTCGATCAAACACCTGAAATCACAAAGCAAAGGGCACCCTAAAGGTCGTTTGCACTCCGACGCTCAAGTCAGTGTAGGGCTAGGAAACACCAAATTTGTTAAGCGTAAAGCTCTGTGTAGACTGTGTGTGTAGCGACGCAAATGAATAGCGTACCTTACTAAGTTTGTTACTTCCCTTTATATAGCCTAGGGTTTCCACTATTTCCGTTACCCAAAATAGGCTTCCTGAAGGGGGTAGGCCCCAGTGCCACTTTTACCCACTCTTAGGATAACCTAGCGCGTGGGGTTCCCTAACTAGAGTGCAACCTCTGACAAGATGACCACCTGGATACCTCCTAGTGCACCTGATCTCTGGGATCACCCGTCTTGGGAGCGCCCTAGCTGTTCACGTGTCATGCATGCAGCTCATCGCTGGAACGTGACCCTCAAAGGTCTTATATTTTCCAGTGGCTCTATACTTGTGTTACGCCTGAACGGGTCATCCACTCCGCACGCATGGACTCTCGTGACCTAGGCTTCTCCCTTAATGATAACTGGAATGTGGTCTGCGATCCACCTCTCGTGGCCCAGCTCTGCTGTTCAAGTCCCCGATGTTCGACCTCTCTACCCTACCTAGTGGCACGTCGGTACATCCTGGTGAGCGATGTCTAACCACTCTTTGGTACCTTGGTGCCCATGCCTCGCGAGACACTGACCCACGCCGCTCATGGGACCCCGCTTACATGGCCCCAACATTACTAGTGGTCAAGGACGCCGAGGACTGGTCGGTACACAAGCCCCCCAGTCTCGAGTTGTAACTTGTTCAGCGAAGAGACTAAACTCTCGCCCTTGGTGACCTACGTGGCTCTGTATGACAGGGCGTGAATAGTGCGCCGAAGTGATGCCTCTCTGAGCCTATTTTAACTGCGCACACGTGTTTTGGTCAACGGTCGGGGCTTAATGTCACTTGCACTTCTTAGTATACGTTAAGTATTCGAAAACACGTGCTCCCAATCACTGTTTCATCATTCTCAGAAACACCTTTGATTGTTTCGTCTTCTTCCTCGAACGCTCTCGCGTTTCCCTCTACAAAGTCCAGAACTTTCATCCTACTTTGGCCCAAAGATACAAACTTTACCCATTGATCGCCCTTACTTATTGATTTCGTGCTTGATAACTGCCTTGGTCTGTTTAAACTCCTTGCATTTTAAGCTCTCTCTATTTTTCTCCGTTCCTCTGTTCTTCTGGGTTTTCTTCGAGTGTGGGGTTTTTCTGAGTTTTCGCTGAGTTACGCCACAGCCCCTTTCTGAACTTTCACTTTCTTCTTTTTCTTGTTTTCTAGCTTTCTTAGACATGGCTCGAACGAAAACGACATCCAACCCTCCACCCCAAGTAGATTGTAAAGCCTTGTACCCCAGGGCCTCTGTGGAGCTTCTCGCTGAGTCCTATACTCTCACCTCTAGCGAGGATGCAAGGAAACACAGGGACAGAGAGCTTAACTGTGTAGGGCGTGTCTTCGGTCGTGAGAGCGATGCTTACGTTTCCGTTCGACCCTGAGCTAAGGGAGAACCCCTGTGCTCCGATGAAAAGACTAACAATGGAGAGTCCTACTTTTTCCTATGCCAAACTGTCTTCAAACAGACTAAGTTGCGTCTCCCCCTCACTGGCTTCGAGAGGGCATTGTTGACAAAAATCAACGTGGCCCCCGCCCAGCTGCATCCCAAGAGCTGGGCCTTCATAAGGGCCTTCTCAATTTTGTGCAACCACTTTGGGCATCCTCCCTCTATGGATGTCTTCCTCCATATTTTTGAGGCTAAAAGTCCGGGGAATAATCTCTGGGTGAGTTTCAATGGTGTGGCAGGGAGAGTTCTCCTCACCTTGTTCCAACAATCTTATAAGGGCTTCAAAGGGAAGTTCTTCAGAGTGTGTTGCACCAACCATGACCGCACCCTCCTAGATGGCTTTCCACTCTACTGGGTGAGGAAATTAGGGTTCAAGAAACCTAGAACTCTTGAGGAACTAACTCCTCATGATCGTGAATTCTACCAGGTCCTTGCTAGCCTGGGAGTGGTGTTCAACATTGTCCAACTGATCAAGCATGAGTATGATGTTGAGGCCCTTAAGGGCTACATTGGTATCGTCTTCACCCTGTCTTGCTTGTTTGTGCCTGTTACCATACTATTATGTTTTTGCTTGACATTCTGCCTCTTTACATTTGTATGTTTACCCCATGTTCTGGATTGCTTCCTGACCTCTTGTATTCTGAAATTTGGACATAGGTATGGTGCTGAATGAGGAGAAACGGGTCAAGCTGGCTGACGCCCTTACTTGTCGTCAAGGGGTGTCTGGGGCTGTGGGCACCTCTGCTCCTCAAGCCCTTGTCTCTGCCGCTGTTGCACCCTCCCCTACTCCTTCCACTCCTATTGTCGCGGTCCCTCTTGTCGCTGCCCAAGTATCACCCACTCCACCTCCCCTTGAGAGAAGGGTAGTGGCAATCGAATCTGATGAGGACTCCGTTGAGGGGCCGGTCTTTAAGAGGCTTAGGCCTACGACGACGACGGCCTCCCACTCCTCCACTGCTGGTCGCCCGACATTGCTTTGAGACCAAACGCCAAACACTTCCTCGCCCCTGGCCTCCTCGCGCTTGAAGGCGACGGTGAGAGCGCCCCTACAGCCCCATCGGCACCCGAACTTCCCGTTGTCCTGCAACATGCCCTCAAAGTCTTCCAGACGGAGAACTCGGATGAGACCGCGGCAAGGGAAAGGTTGGGTCTCAACTTTGGCGCTCTTATGGCTCAATCCAACGCCTTCATAACTAGGACTAAGGTGAGGGTGGCACTGGTAGAGGCCAAAGCTAGGGAGCAAACAGCCTTGCTAGCCCGTGCATTCACTACCCGCGAGACTACCCTGAAGCAAGAGTTGACTAGCCTCCGCCAAGCTGAAAAGGACTTCTCCAAACGACTTCATGACAAGAGCCAAGGGGCTGTCGAGCTGGAGGAAAAAATCCTGCCCCTGCGAACCCAAGCCATCGAGTTGGAAGAGGCGGCTGAGGCATCTAGAGCCAAGATGGCGAGGCTTGAAGAAAGGTCTACCAATCAAGAAGTGCAGCTGGGTCGTGTAGAGGCCGAGCTCTTTCAACAAGCCAAGAGGTTTAAAATAGCTGAGGCTGAGCTGGTCGAGGATGCTGTTGACGCTTATGTCGCAGGGTTCAAGGACGCCCTTGCTCAGGTTGCCTGCGCGCACCTCGAGATGGACGCCTCACCCTCTTAGTTTGTACTTGGTTACCAAACGAACAGTTTATATTATTCGCTTGTAACTTACTTGCTCGGATGCTTAGCTGCTTTAACTTCCTTGATCTTGATTTGACTAAAATCTGCTTTTTTATCTTGTTCAACTGTTAACTTGTGGTGCCTGGCACCGCGATGCTTCTACTAGCGCCTTTGGCACCCTGCCTTCGTTGTATAAAGCTAAGGGGGGTTTAATCGTGAACCTGGCCGTTCAGCCTTGGCGTTCTCACTCGAAGGGGGAGGCATTCTCTACGAACCTGCCTTTCCACTCACGAGACCTCTAACGCAAGGGAAACAAGTTCTTAACTGACCTCAGCTTCGCTCAAGGGTGAGGAGGATTTATCTGGCGAACTATTTCGTTCAACCTTAACGTTCTCACTCGAGGGGGGAGGTGTCCTCTATGAACCTACCTTTCCACACTCGAGACCTCTAACGCAAGGAAAACAAGTTCTTAATTGACCTCAGCTTCGCTCAAGGGCGAGGAGGATTTATCTGGTGAACTATTTCGTTCAACCTTAACGTTCTCACTTAAGGGAGGGAGGTGTCCTCTACGAACCTACCTTTCCATACTCGAGACCTCTAACGCAAGAAAAACAAGTTCTTAACTGACCTCAGCCTCGCTCAAGGGCGAGGAGAATTTATCTGGCGAACTATTTCATTCAACCTTAACAATCTCACTCGATGGGGGAGGTGTCCTCTAGGCACCTACCTTTCAACACTCGAGACCTCTAACGCAAGGAAAACAAGTTCTTAACTGACCTCAGCTTCACTCGAGGGCGAGGAGGATTTATCTGGTGAACTATTTCGTTCAACCTTAACATTCTCACTCGAGGGCGGAGGTGTCCTCTACAAACCTACCTTTCCACACTTGAGACCTCTAACGCAAGGAAAACAAGTTCTTAACTGACCTCAGCTTCGCTCAAGGGCAATGAGGATTTATCAGGCGAACTATTTTGTTCAACCTTAACGTTCTCATTCGAGGGGGGAGGTGTCCTCTACAAACCTACCTTTCCACACTCGAGACCTCTAACGCAAAGAAAACAAGTTCTTAACTAACCTACTCTTCGCTCGAGGGCGAGGAGGATTTATCTGGCGAACTATTTCGTTCAACCTTAACGTTCTCACTCGAGGGGGGAGGTGTCCTCTACGAACCTACCTTTCCACACTCGAGACCTCTAACGCAAGAAAAACAAGTTCTTAACTGCATTGTACCAAACTCGAGAAAATATTTCAATCGAAATTTTTTGGGTGACCTCATTAAAAAACTCTGATAAGGGAAAAAGAGTGTCCCCTAATACAATGTACAATGTTATTCTTAACTGAAATTAAACTTGAAGTCGACCACATTCCATGTTCGAGGAATCCCGCCTCCTTCTAGCGTCTTAAGCCTGTACGCTTTGTTCCCAAGGACCTCTGTCACCTTGAAAGGACCAGTCCACATGGGGGAGAGCTTATTCTCCAGCTGACATGGGACCGCAAGGGCTGCCTTCTCCAGTAACTGGTGTCTTACCTCAGGCCCTTATCATACTCTATGCGCGAAGCATATGGGCTGGTCCTGTTCTTGAACAAGGACTGAACGGATCGCCTGGTCGGTCACTACAAAATACTGGCTAACTGGTGCGCTTGGCTACAGTTTGCACAGGACTGAAGGGCTAGCTAAGTACTCCTTCAGCCTGATGAACGCCTCTTTACACTCTTGGTAAGGGAGGTCGTCCTTGTCTCCTCCGGCTAATAAAAAATCCGAACGGGACAGTCGTGCGCCTCGTCAGTGTGCACCTTTCTGGGTTCGCTTCCATACCACTCTCGGTGAGCAAGAAACCCAGAAACTTCCCTGCTTCTATTCCGAACACACGCTTCTTGGAGTGCGACTTCAATCTGTACTTAGCTATTGTTGTAAATAACTCTTCTAAGTCAACAAAATGTCGTTTGTTCGCCCGCTGGTGGACAGGTTGAACCTTGGCAGTCTAATCCTGCGTCGTTTGGTCGAGGGTGCTGCCAAGCTTTTAGACCTTTCCTCCAATCTCTCTTTCCCCTGCATCGCCAAGCGGCTCAAGTCGACTCTCCCGGGCGATCTTTGCGCGGGCGATCCATGCTTCGGCCAAGGCGATTTCAGCGTGATAGATCTCGGGCTTGGCGACCTCCTCTGAGTGCAGTGGGCGCGTAGTGACCATGAATACCCCTCTCTTCATTTTGAGGTTGTTCTCATAACTCCTCTTGGCCTCCTTCTGGTCTGACTTGATGGTAATCACCTTTCCCGCCAAGTCAGGAAGCTTCATCTTCATGTGCCTCGTCGACGGCACCGCCCCCAGCCTATTCATCGTAGGTCTACCCAGCAGCATGTTATAAGCAGAGGGGGCATTGACGACGAGATAATTGATGTTCTCCGCACATGACACGTTACCATCTGTGAAGGTGGTCTTCAACTCTAAATGACCACGCATCTCCACCTGGTCTCCCGCGAAACCGTACAGGCAGCAAGTGTAAGACCTTAACATGTCAGGAGACAACTGCAGCTTGCTGAAAGTCATCTAGAACATTATGTTTGTCGAGCTTCCTTGATCCACCAGCACACGGAGCACCTTCCTCCCAGCGGTTACTACTGAGATTATCACTGGGTCGTTGTCATAGGGAACAACGTCTTGGAGGTCGCCCTTGCTGAAGATAAGGTCGACATCAAAAGCATCGTTTGCCCTTTGTGCTTCTACCGACATCACCGCTCGTGCATACCTCTTCCGCTGAGAAGCGGTGCAACCTCCTCCTGAAAAACCTCCCACAATGGTGTGAATCTCACCATGCACGGGGATTTCATCCCCTGGCCACCCCTTGTCACCACCACGTCCTTGGCACCCTACTTTTCTTGCAAGTAATCTCTCGGGAAACCATTCTTCACCAACTCATCTAGTTGGTGCCACAGTGCCAAACAGTTGCGTATGGGGTGGCCGAACGCTTAGTGGAACTCACACCAGGCGTTCTTGTTGGGCCCGAGCTTCTTGCCAGTCTTGGGGAGTACCTTCAGCCTCTCCGCTATGTTGGGGATAGCGATGCGGTCCTTCAACTCTACCACGAAGTCTTGCCTTGGTGGCACGTTCTCCCTCTCACGCCCCTTGGTTTGAGGCTTTCTTTGTTGATAGGGTTGCTGCTTCGCGGGGGTCTTCTTCTCTGTCGTTACCTCATGCACCCTTAGGGGTTGAGGTCGACCTGATGCACGCGGGCGCATGGGAACCACGCACGTGCGTTTCTTGTTAACTTCCCCTTCCGCTGCAATATGAGCCACTACGCGGCGCCTTATCTCGGCAAAAGTCTTAGGCGGTTTCTGATGAGCGATTTACTGAAGGGCCCTTACACAATTCCTTTTTTGAACACGTGCACCATCATCATTTCGTCCTTGGTGTTCAACCTCACCACCTGTGCTCCAAAACGATGAAGGAACTCCTTCAGGGACTCCCCCTGATATTGTCTTATGTCAAAGAGATCATAAGAGATGGGTGGGGGGGTGCGATTTGCGATGTACTATTTTTTTTTTATCAGCAATGAATTAATGAAAATTAAATTGGGATACTTAAGGGATACCCCAACCCTTAACAAGCTTAAAATACTATGCTCTGAACAGCTTAGTAAGTTATGGGAACGACGTCACGTGGCCATTAGGGAGGCTGATGAACCAATCCATCGTTGTTCCCACCAGGGTGTTCATGAACAACTTGCATCTCACCGCGTTGGAGCCCCCAACCAGCATCATCTGCATATGGAAAGTCGTGAGATGGGCCTCTGAGTCCTCCGTACCAATGAAGCTAACTTTGGGCCTTACGGACGTGATTGGTATCACGGCATCCATGATCTCTTGCGAGAACGGCATCGGGAACTCCCTGGGCAGCGTCGTAGGTTCTTGATCTTCCTCCTCGCTCTGATTTTGCAGATCCCTGTGCAATTCCTCATTCGATCGGCGCAGTTCTTCGTTTGTTGCCCGCGACGTAGCCAAATCAGCATGGATGCGTTCTTGGTTTGCTCTCGATGCAGCCACTTCTTCTTGAAGGGTCTGTATCGTTTCCATAACCTGTTGCAGGGTGAGCCTTTCGCCCATGTTTGGTGCAACAGATCCCTGCCTTATATTTCTCATCCTTTCGATCTTTCTGGTTCTTGTTGGTGGGACAATGTTTTGGATCGTGCCCCACGATGGGCGTCAAATGTTCCTGTCGATTGACTCGAGGGCCTTCGTACGTCTCACGATATTCCCACGCCCGATTCTCTGTGCCTTCGTTCGTGCCTTTTTTTCAATCAAACACCTGAAATCACAAAGCAAAGGGCGCCCTAGAGGTCGTTTGCACTCCGATGCTCAAGTCAGTGTAGGGCTAGGAAACACCAAAACTGTTAAGCATAAAGCTATGTGTAGACTGTGTGTGTATAGCAGGGCAAATGATTAGCGTACCTTACTAAGTTTCTTACATCCCTTTATATACCTTAGGGTTTCAACTGTTTCCGTTACCCAAAATAGGCTTCCTGAGGGGGTGGGCCCCAACGCAACTGTTACCCACTCTTAGGATAACCTAGCACATGGGGTTCCCTAACTGGAGTGCAACCTCTGACAGGATGACTACCTGGATGCCTCCTCGTGCACCTGATCTCTAGGGTCACCCGTCTTGGGAGCGCCCTAGCTGTTCACGTGCCATGCATGCAGCTCACCGCTGGAACGAGACCCTCAAAGGTCGTATCCTTTCAAATGGCTTTATACTTGTGTTACGCCTGAACGCGTCATCCACTCTGCACGCATGGACTCTCGTGACCTAGGCTTCTCCCTTACTGATAACTGGTGTGTGGTTTGGGATCCACCTCTCGTGGCCTAGCTCTGTTGTTCGAGTCCCCGATGTCCGATCTCTCTACCCTGCCTAGTGGCACATCGGTACATCCTAGTTACTGATGTCTGACCACTCTTTGGTACCTTGACGCACATGACTCGCGAGACACTGACCCACGCTGCTCATGGGACTCAGCTTACATGGCCCCAAGATTACTAATGGTCAACGACGCCCGAGGACTAGTCGGTACAAAACTCTTATACCTAATGATGATAAGGATTGTCAGCTATTGGGATGTTCCTTGAAGAGAAGATTAGCATTTAATGTTGCATGGAAAGCATTTAATGCACCTCTACATTTTAACTCCATCAGACACATTAAGAAGGTCATATGAATTTGAAGATCTCAATGATCAAGAAAGGATTTGCAATGACTCTTTCTTCTATGCTTTATATAAAGCACATTTTCAAGAAGAAGACATAGAAAACAAATTGCAAAGTGTTGAAATACTGCTATAATCTTAGCTCAAATCCTTTTGGGTGTGTTTGGATTGGGGAGAGGATTTGAGTGAGTGGATTTGGAGTGATTTGAGAGGAAAGTGTAAAGAAGGTGAGGTTGTTTGGATTAGGATATAATAGAGTGGATTTGTGAGGAAAGTTTATTGAAGTTTGTGAGTGATATGATGGTAGTAAAGAGATTTTTAATTTTTTTTTAAATGTGTAAAATATAAGTTTACAAATTTACCTTTTCTTTAAAAAATATTTAACTAATAAAAGATGAGATATTTTTGTATAAATTTTAGTTAATTAAAATTTTATAAATATATATAAAAAATATTTTCATAAAATCAAATCAAATAAAAATAAAAATTAGTTTTTATTACTGTTAATATTATTATTTAATAAATTTATTTTAATTATTATTAAATATATAATTTATTTTTATTATTTTATTATTATTATTATTATTGTTGTTTTTAATTTATTAGTATTATTATTATTATTATTATTTAAAAAAATTATTTTAGTTACTAGTATTATTTATAATTTTATAATTTTTTATATATTATTACTATTTTAAATTTTAAATATATTACTAATTTATTTTCTTTTACTATTACTATATAAATATATTTATATTATTATTATATAAAATATAAGTTTATAA
>Ga0123342_1005813_pt1 | contig 17587 bp, 3 predicted proteins | sample Turbeawhitnodule_FD_89960 | JGI IMG/M metagenome (GOLD analysis project Ga0123342, IMG submission 89960) | Root nodule microbial communities of legume samples collected from Mexico - Turtle bean Mexico white nodule | ecosystem: Host-associated > Plants > Roots > Nodule | place: Mexico: Nepantla...
TATTATTTTCTATTATTGTTAAATAGTTTATAAATTGGTATCTAATTAGCAACCAAGGTTTTAGAGACTAAATTTAGAAACTAAATAATTGGTATCTAAAACCTTAGTTGCTAATTAGATACCAATTTAAAAACTATTTAACAATAATAGAAAATAATATAAACTAATTTAGAAACCAATTTTTTTTTTTAGTTTCTAAAATGGTCTCTATTTTAGTTTTTATTGTAACTAATTATTTTGGTCTCTAAAAATTAGTTTCTATTTCATGATTTTCTTGTAGTGCTACCTAAACTATCTCAGTTGACCAGTGCTTTAGACCAAACTTTTTAAGCTTCAATTTAGCATAAAATATTATTTATAAACTAACTCTATCACCAATGGACAATCACATGTATCATGTGTTGCAGGCCAAAAAGATTAATTACAGAACCACTATAAGAGTACATTCTTTGACCAGTTTCTACATTAGATTTTTTAAAAGAAAAATAAAAAAATTAAATTAACTTCTTTATAAATTAAATTTATTCTATAAAAAAATCCAAAAACTCACTTAACATTTTTTAAATCAGTGTAAACATAAACTAATAATAATAATAATGATTTTTTTTCAATAAATTTTTATTCAAAAAATTAGACATAATCATACCATATAACATTTTCAAAATGTAGTCATCTCTTCATTTATTCTTTTGTTAGAATATTCATTTCACTGACATTTTAGTACAATTTCATTCCTTTCACTATTTCTATATTCTAATTGGATAATTTTTTTATTTTTTTTTACCAAATGTCACCTGCAGATTAAAGTGGGATTTGTGCTTGTGAAAATAAGACCGACAAGATTAAAAATTATAAATTAAACTAACACTTAAAAAAAATTATGAAATAAAAATCAATTTTAAAGATTAATTTTTTTTAAAAAAATAATTTCTACTATTGATATGTAATTAGATTAATTAATTTTTTTTCTAAATCAGGTAAATAAAATTAGGTGAAAGATCTATACTCAAATGTGTTTTCTCAAAATTTGAAGGAATAAGAAGGAAATAAAGCAATACAAATTAAAATGAAATTATTCTTATTTTATATAATTTTATCATAGTAAAAATATTATTTATCATGTCATGTATTTTTTTTTACTTTTTAAACAAATAAAAACTTTTTTTTTATATTTTAACCCATTTATCTTAAATATTTAAAATTATTACACCAACAACACCCTTGCACAGCACATAAAATTATTCAACTATTTGAAAAAACAACATGGTATTATTTGCAATGTTACAAAACTGAAAATAAGATAGAATAATTGAATGAAAACTACAAGACAAAAAATGGTATAAAATTACTGTTTTATTTTCTGCATGAGGATCATTGACTCAATACAGTGTCTAAACTCTAATCTTCCAAACACTTTAAACAGAAATTAACCATTAGCAACTTACCCAGAAGAAACAGAAACAGAAAGAGAATATAAGAGTGTGATAAGGATTCAAAGAGATTGATGTAATGTAAGTATTGAGATGGTGTGTGTTATTTATATGATCAATGTGAGGTAGTTGAGATTGGAGAAAGGAAGAAGAGGAAGAAGAGGAAGGTAGGTTATGAGAATGAGGGTGGCAGATAGTGCAGAGGTGTGGGGCTAGAAGGCAAAAAGAATGGAGAGAAGGCACAGCTTCTCAAGATTTTCTGATAATGTCAGTCTTAAAGAGAGGGAATGATGGGAATTCCTGTGCACATGGCATCATGCTGTGTGGAACAGTCCAAAACCACATTAAATCTAATACCATCATTACCACTACTCTCATATCTCTCTCTGCATTAATTTAATACTTCAAAACTTTCTCACATTGGGATCACAATAACAAAGGAAACTTAACTTTTTGTGTTTCATTACTACACACATACATACTGCTCAACACTCAAAACTCTAAACTGTGAACCCAAAACAAGGACACTTGGGACCATTTTCTGCCTCTTTGCCTTCTGCAACCACAACCCAAATTCTAATCTACACTCTCTCGGTTACTGTGTCCTTTGCTCTTTTTTTCTCAACAAAAATTTGATTAACTCCCCCTCTCAGATTTAACGACATTAAAATTGTTTTAACTTGTTTTTCATTATTTGGTTTGCATGAGTGATTTATCGTAGGTTGAGAAAGTGATTGTTTATACTATATATTTTGGGTGGTCCGATAGCGGGTGGCCTGATAAGTCCAACAAACACTCGTTAGGATAGGCTTGAAATGGCTCTGATACCATATTACAAAGTGGACTTTAAGCCTAACTCAACCCCATAAAACCAGCTCATAGAGTTGAGGTTTGCACCCACTTATATACAATGAAAGGCTCTAATCTCTAGTCGATGTGGGATCTCCAACAGAAAATGTTGTTTTTATTTATAATATTATGGATTATTTGTGTAAGATGTATAAGGATTGTACTATCTCTCTGTAAAGTGGTTATCTAGTCAGACTACAAGAAAATTATAAAATAAGAATCAATTTTAAAAACAATTTTAAAAAATCATAAAATAATAAAAATTAATTTAAAAATTAATTTTTTAATCTTTAAAATGATCTTAATTTAATTATTATTGTAACTAATTATTTTCGTTTTTAAAAAATATTTTTATTTGTAGTGTTTATTTTTTATTTTTTAAAGAAAGTAGAGATGAATGTTTGGTATGTTAAATATAAGATGTGACTTAATTTAGTGTAGAAAGTGATTTTCTAAATTGGATCTGACAGCATCCATGTAGAAATTTTTATACCAGACTTTGGTTTATCTATTTTTTGTTCTTATCTCTGTCAAAAAGCTTTTAAGATGTGTTGTATTTTTATAAGTGATGACAGTTATTGCTCTTTGTGTTTTATTTTGTAAAGTGATTTTTCTATTGGATAACATTAGTGTTTTTTTGTATTTTTATTTCATAAGTGTTCAACCATATGTCACAGAGATGTAGATAAGTGCTTTATATTTTATATTTTCGTTCTATTGTTAAAATTGAATTCATAATTAACTTTTGAGATTTTAAGCACAAACAATAAATGAATATTTATAATTGTTCAAAAACTTATATTAGGATATAAATAATTGCTCTATATTTATATTTATATTTTATTGTTAAAATTACATTCACCATTAATTTTTGGAATTTCAAGGACCAACAATTCTTGAATGTATCAATTGATGTAGATTATTTATTAATGATATTGAAATTTTAAAAAAAATATTTAAAATAAAAAACTAAATTATTATAATATATATAAGTAAAAACTTGAACACGTTAAGAATATGCCATTGAGCATTTCTTTAGATTTTTAATAATATGTATAAACTTCGTATAGTTAATTAGACTGTTAAGAAGAGTTTTTTTTTTAATTTTTTTTTTCACGAATTTGATTACTCTATTTTTTTTTCATATTTTATGTGATGACATTGATGGAGTTTGGAGTGTCTATTTATAGTTGTGATATCATAAGTTTTATAAAAAAATATTTAAAATTATAATTCAAATTTTAGAAGTAAATATCTTGAGCTTTTGAAGTATAGGTATTAAATTATTGCAATAAAAAAAATTAAATTAATTAAATTATAGGAACTAAATTATTTTAAACCTTTAAACGGTTTAAATTTATATGTGTTTTAGATATGGTATACCATAACCGATATTATGTATACTTGATGTATATTTCCATCACGTCCTTCCACTAAGTAGTCTTTTCTAAGATTGTTGGAGGTCTTTTAGTGGATGCTCCCTCAGATATCATTTGTTATTACATGTATATCGTGTTCGATCATTTTCTCTAAACATTGTGAGACGCTCAACCCTTTAGTGGCTGAGCACGGATACCAATTGAAGAAAATAGGAAAAACACAATAAGAGAATGTTAAATTGTGTTTTAATATCTTTTTAAAAGTTTATGTAAGTATCATTTAATACTATGGAACCAGACAATAGTTTTATACTGTCAATGACTTTCTAACAAGGATTGTGTCTGATGAGAATATGTCAAACACAATTTTAAGTTTAATAGATTTAATTGTTTAAAATCATTTTTCATATATTTTTTTTATAAAGAATCTCCTTAGATTAGTGCAGATAATTAATAACATGCAATGTAAAAGAGATAAGAAAAATGAGAAATACACAATACATTTTTATAATGATTCGTTTGAAAAAACAGACTATGTCAAATTCTTAATCAACACATTGAATTTCACTAAGAACAATAATGATACAAATAATAAATGAGTCTTTGGACTCATAGCAACTCTTAACTAACTCCTTCAAGTGTTATTTGGGCTCATAGCCACCATTGACTAACTCCTTGAATATTGTTTGAACTTGTAGTCAATCTTGAATAACCCTTTGAGTATTGTTTGAAACACAACAACTTTTAGTTAAAATAAGTATTTTTTAGAACACAACCACTATTGTTTATCATCTTAATTATATTAATAAACATTTTTTAAAATTTAAATTAGTTATAGTTATTAATAGGATTAAAAAGGAAATATAAACTTGCAATGTAAGTAAAATCAGTTCCTAGAGAAGATAATGGTATGCTAGAACTCCACAATATAAAGTTTTATATAAACATGCTAGGAAAAGTTGAGAATATTAGAAAAACATATTTAGAAATAAATAAGTAAAATAACTGGTAAACCTACCATTTTGAAGTTTTAAACAGCCTATTATTACTACTAAGTATGTATATAAATAATTTTTTATTTAATATATATATATATATATAATAATAATAATAAAAATAAAACTTTTACTAAATATTACATTATTTAGTACTTTTTTTTGTTCAAAAATATATTTTTTCTAAATTTATCATTAGATTGAAAATCCTTTTTCGGTCAATTATAAATATATTATACTAATTTAAATTTATTTGATATAAATTAAAATGATATATTATATACTTTGTTATTATTTTTAATTTTAATATATATATATAATAATTAAAAAATGAGTAGTTAAGAAGTATTAATATGATTGGTTCTTTAATTCTGAAGGGATAATGTTGTTATTTTATTAATTTATTTGTATGGGAAGAGATATGATTGGATGTTCTTTATTGGTTTTAAATGGGCTCATCATGCTCCTTTAATACAGGCTCATCATGCTTCCTGCACCACTCAATTCTTCTCTTCTAACACTGCTTTCAAACTTTTAAATAAAACTATAACTACACAAATCAAATAAATCTATTCATCAACAAAATTAATTTATGGATAAGTTAAAAATTAGAAAAAAAATTCATGAATTAATTTACGTATAAAATACTTTTTATTTATTTTTTAAAGTATTGTAAAAGAAATTTATCAAACTGAATATCCTTCGAGTACACTGTCGTCAAATATTCTTTCCATTACTGAAAAAAAAATAGATATATGAACGCAGCCATTCACTAATTTTAATATATAAAAACATTAATATATCTATATATTAAAAATATAAATTTATTAGTTTAATTTCATAAACTATTTATTTTTAAAATATTATAATTGAATAAGATTATTTAAATTTATTATATTTTAATTTTTAAAGTTCTATCTTATCTTTAATCTTATGACGTATTATACTAAAGTTTGATTATTTAAGAAAATTAAACCAATCATAAAACACGTGTATTTATCTTATATTTTGGTTTTTAGTTTTAGTTCCAAATCATTCAAATTGAATACGTAAACATTATTTATATCCATCAATTTTTTTAAATCAAAATAAATGAAACTACGGATATAATAAAAAGATTTAAGAACTGAAGGGGAGGACAGTGCAAATTTTATAAAATATATAAAAAAAATTACAATTAAATTATAAATTATTATGATAGTTAATATTTATAGTATTTTTTTTTGGATAAATTATAATTCTGGAGAATGAAATATTATACTAAGAGGGGGAATATACATTTATGAGGAATTTTTCTGACAAAACAGTTTATCATAAATAAATCAAAGTGGATTCAAATAAATTATTTAAAAAAAGAAAAATATTGAAAATGAAAGTGATGAGGTAGCATGATAGCATTTTGAAAAACACAATTGAAGGACCATTCATTCATTCATTCATCATGAAGTGACCTTTCTGATCTGATCCTTGCATGCATGGTAAGAATTCTACTACTAACATTTATATCTTTTGTTATCCCATAAAACTCTCCATACAAAATTTTCCAATACAAACTTTAATTATTGTGAGTAATTCATTTTTGTATTTTTAATCATACTATTAATCTATATATTAATATTTAAAATACTTTTTAATAAGTTGTAATCATGGAAGTTAAAGTAAAAATGACAAATTTTACATAATTAATAGTGTTACGATGCATGTTAGGTGATTTCAATGTTGTAAGGTGTTAGAAAGAGAGGAAATGAATAAATCAAGATGGAATAAGTTAGATGAAACCGTTTCTGAATTTATATCTAATTAGCTACCAAGATTTTAACTACCAATTATTTAGATTCTAAATTTGATAGCAAAAACCTTGGTAGCTAGATACCAATTTAGAAACCATTCAAAAATAATAGAAACTAATTTTTTTTAGTCTTTAAAATGTTCTTTAATTTAATCACTATAATAACTAATTATTTTTTTTATCTAAAATTAGTTTTTATTTTATGATTTTCTTGTAGTGATAGTAAGTGAGAAGTTAAAAATGAAGTAGTGTAGGTTTAAATGAAATAAAACATAATTAAATGCTGTATATAATTATTTTTAATATGTTAATGTTGAGTTCGAAATCACAACATAAATTTCCCAACAATGAATAATATATTAATACACGAATTATACACCTCAAAGGTAAAATAATGGCTTACTGTGTGCAGGAGGTTTGAAAATTCTAAATATTCAATTTAATCTATAATTATACTGATTTAAATCATATTAAGTTAATTATAGTGGATAATTTAAAAATGAGAAAAAAAAATCATTTAATTATTAGATAATTTAGAATTTTAATTTTTTAATTCATTATATATTATGTGAAAAATTATAATTGATAGACAAAAGTAATGTTAAACCATGAAAAACTTAAAATTTATGTGAATTGTGAGTTAGTTGATGTGACATTTGTAGTTTTTTTAATTGATTAAAAATGATGGAAATTTTTATTTTTAATTATAATTTTTTTTCATATAATTTTTTGACATACAAAAATAAATGTTCGAACTTTAAGTTGGAGAGATAGCATCTCACTAAAATTCTTTTATTACGATTATTTTTAAAAAATATTTCGGTAGGTTGGAGTATATAAACTACTTCTGACTTCGACTCATAAAAAATATGAAACTATATATATTGACAGTATCAGAATAATAGATAATTTTATTTTTTATTTTAAAAATTATTATTTTCAATCTATCCATTTAATCCATCTATAGCATCAGTCTGACTGATATTTTGGAAATTACATAAATTTTTCTTTGATTAGGACACCAATTGAGCCATTGTCAAGTCTTGGTTGGTATATTTTGGAGACATCCTTAAATTAAGTTATTTTTAATGTAGAATTTATTATTATTAATTATATATGTATATTATATTTATGTAATATGTTTTATACATAAAATATATAATATGCTTATTTAAATATATTAGCCCACCAAGCTTATTTTTTGTTAAAGCTTAAAACTTAATTTTTATAGTTAAAAATACTTTTAAAAAGTATAAGCCCAAACCTTTTTAGTAGAAGGATAAGGCCTTTGTAGGTCAAAATGTGGGCCCTAAACAAATCATTCAATTTAATTATAATATTAGTCGCTGATTTTGTAAAGATAAGTTGTGGACTCTAAATATAATATCTAATATAATTCTAATTTTGATATCGTTATATAATATCTAATATAACTCAATTTTAATATCAATTCTGTCCAAATTAAATCTATATTGAACTAAATTAATTAAACTAAATGCACAAAATTCAAATCAATTAATTTGATCAGAATAAACAAATTTAGATTTCAAATTTAATCTATTTAATTGAATTTATAAGAATCTAATGCATAACATGAAATTTATGAATCTTTTAACAAAGCAAAAACTATGATTAGTGGTTAAGGTCTTATTTATAAAAAATCATACAATGTATGTTGTTTTGGGAAGGGAAAGTGCATATAAATATTAATAATATAGGGTTTAAAACTTAGTTAGAGTATGCAAACTCAACAAACCTTATCTTACCTAATAATCATGATCAAGTTCTGAGTTGAGTCAGAGCAAAAATTTCCATCAGATCTGGTGTTGCATTTTTTAACATTGATTTCTCTGCTTCCAGATTTATACTATTATAGTTGTTAACATATCTAGTTTTTCTGTTTTAAGTTATTGGACTTTGTTTTTTTTTTGTCCAACTTTCCTTTTCTGTTTCAGCGGGGTCTCAATTTTTTTCTTATATATACACTATGTATTTTACTCTCTAATACACAAGTGAATAAGAGTTTCTTTTGTATTTTCTTTTCTCTGCTTTTATCTCTCTTACGCTTGAGTCATTATCTATTTTTTATTTGCAATTAGGGTTCATCAGAACCTCTCTTTCTCAATTGCGATTACGTGCTCCATTGAAGCACCACATCAGACAAGTAATAGTTCATCTTCATTAACTATAATATGGTATAAGAGTCATTTAAAACATATCCTAGCGAATGTTTGTTGGGCTTATCAGGCCGCCCGCTATCAGGCCGTTATCGGATCACCCATAATATGTTATCTCACGCACAAGTTGTCATTCTCGGCGTGAGGGGGTGTGATGGAAACCTACCCGGGTGTGTTGGAGATCCCACATCAATTAGAGATTAAAACATTTCATTGTATATAAGTGGGTACAAACCTAGCTTATAAGACGATTTTATGAGGTCGAGTTAGACTTAAAGTTCACTTCATAATAATAGCCACCCACATACAAGTTCACTTTATAATAATTTCATCTTCTAGATTAGATATAAATTAAAATATATATATATAAAATAAGTATAAGAGATAAAATAATCCATAAATCCTTATATAATATAATATAATATATGTTTTGTCACCAACTAAAATGGTGGTTAGAATGCACCCTCAAAGTTGTAGCTTCACATACCTAATCTAATCACACTCCACACAAAATTAATTAATCAAATCTTTATCTAGTAATCATGAATTATATTATGAACCTATTGTACTTCAATGGATGAAACCTGCCTTATAAATAAACTGTTTTCAGTTGAAAATTGAGCCATAAAAAACAATAAAATTTGAATAGAAGGACAAAGAAATATAAAAGAAAGGTGAATCTTGGAATGTGAGTAAAATAATTTCAAAAGAAAAAAGAAAGATATTCTAATAGCTATCCCTTTCCATGTGAGTTCATAATTTCCAATAAAGAACAGAAAATTCACTTTATTGAGTTTCGTACACACTGTACATAATTGGAATTGAAGTGTTTCTTGAAACTAAAAGACAATTAGGAAGTGCACTCTGATATTCTCAAATTGTCGTCTCAGAAAAATTTGTTTATTCTAAGTGGTTGGATTAGGTGTTCCAATGCATGTTCCAATTAGTATTTTTCTCTTTTTATCCTCTTCAGTTCTAAATTATTGTGATAAATTTACCAATTATTGTGATATTTACAACCATAGTCTATCATATCTTTTCTTATACTAAAGTCTAACTTTTATTTCCATAATTTCTTGAATGTATAAATATTTTCTTCATAAAAGATTAATGTTAGTTTGATCATTAGAACTTTTAAAATTAAATAATTTTTTAGCATAATGTATTATCTAATTACTAAAAAAATGTTAATTAACATGTGATTTTGTTTTGTTGTGTTTCTTACAAAACTATTAAAGTTTATAATTAAACACTACTACGAATATTTTATTTAATTAAATATTTAATATTGTTATTCTTGAACGGCATGTCAATATTTTTTATTAAAAAATTGAAAATGTATTAGTAATAAATAGTAATTATTTAACTTTAGAAACAATAGAAAACTAATTGTGTAATTAAATTTTTATAATGCCCAAGATTGCACATTATGAAAATATAGAGAACAAAATTAGATTTTAACTCTTCTATTATTATTAAAAGTCACAAAATTATATAAATTTGACTTTATATTTAATATTGTACAATTTTAATAATAATTTTTAATTGAAAGAATATATCAAGTGAAGTATAATAAGACAAGAAGTTAAAATGACATGAGTGAGAATGGAAGGAGGGATAATACAGAGTTATGTAAAAGTATTCCATTTATATACTTTGTGTCAAATAGAATAGACTTTACTTGAACTTAGTGAAATAATAGTTGTTGAGGGATATTTGTGATGAAACAAAAAGGAGGGATACAAAATATTATTTATGGAAAGTTCCATCATATTCAAAACATTGTTGATAAATAACTCTTCTCAACTTTTTAGAACATGTAATGTTATCTTCTTTGCTTTGTTTGGAGACTAATAATAATAAAGTGTAAATAAAAGATAATTTGATAAAAAAAAATATTACTCTAAACAAACAGAATATGTCATTTCTGATGTGTATCTACCACCACGGTAAGAAAGTCATTAAATATAAACTAATTTTAGAGATCATTTTAAAAACTAAAAAAATTATTGATTTAAATTAGTTTCTATTATTGATAAATAGTTTCTAAATTGGTATCTAATTAGCAACCAAGGTTTTTTCTACCAAATTTAGAATCTAAATAATTGGTAGTTAAAATCTTGGTAGCTAATTACATACCAATTTAGAAACTATTTATCAATAATTTAAACTAATTTAGAAATTAATAATTTTTTTAGTCTCTAAAATGATTTCTAATTTAGCCACTATAACAACTAATTATTTTTTATCTCTAAAATTGGTTTTTATTTAGTGTATTATGTTATATGAAAATTGTGCTATAATTTGTTGGAGAGTTAAGGGTCATTCAAAATGATAATAAATTACACTTCTTGCACATCACTACCACCTTATCTTTAAGAAAGTGGAGTTTAATAATAGTAAGAACACCGTAATCTTTAAATTCTAAGGGTTTCACAATTTGTAAGTATAAAATGTTAGACTCGTTAAATCATAATGGATCTAACAATTCAAAAAAGGCATTATGTCTCATGTTCTCCTTATAGGACCTCTATAAATAGTAGTCTATTTCAAATGTTACCATTTGCTCAATTTATCTGATTATGAATACTAGGTGATATTCTGAGTAACGAATTGTGGCAAGGTGTTTTCCACTTTATTCACAAAGTTAGTGATGTCTTCTTTTGAGTCTTTGTTCTCTTCAACTTCATCTCCATCTTCTGGGAGCATCTTGGTCATCCCGAGTAATGTCCCGAAAGGATTGGTTTGTCCAAGTGGGGTGACCGACCTTGTTAGTCGACCACCTTGTCATGTTGATTATGACTAGGTAGATCCTCGTGTCATCGAAGAGATCACTTAATTTTGAATTTTGTTATCAGTTGATGACTTCATATCGAGAGTAACCATGATAAAACCTCACTCATCATTGAATGTGGTTACAATCGATAGTTGTAGTCCTTTTTGAAAGTGTTTGTCACACTTGGGAAGAGAAATCTAAGATTTTATTTATGTTTATTCTTGTTTTTTTATTGATCTTCATATTACCCTTTCTTTTGATGAGTTCACAATGGAAGTCCTTAGGATTCTCAACGTAACTCCAACCAAACTCCAAATATAAGAAAAGGAGTTGAGGGTTTTCTTAAAAAGAAACGTGAGTCCAATATATATGCATATCTTATGAAGTGTGTAATGTAGATATCATTATTGAAATGAGTATTTATACGCTTATTTCTTAGTTACAAGTAAAAATATGATTATTATGTTAGAAATAAATTAGTCATTTTTTTTATGTTATATTTTCCTAATTTTTTATTAATTTAAACAATATATATTAATTTGCAAATTTTTATATTTTTATTTTTTATAGAAATAAAAAAATGAAATAAGTTTGGAGTTTGGTTAAGAGGAATTGACACAATCGAATTCACATGTATATCTTGTATAAAATGCGAAAAGTAGATATACCTAAATGAGTATTTACACTAATATTTTTTAGTTATAGTAAAAATATTGATACTTTGATAAAGATAAATTAGTAACTATTTTTTGTAATATAATTTCCTTTATTTTTTATTAAATAAAAATTATTTTAATTTTTTCCACTTTATATATAAAAGTATAAAGTAGATATATTTTCTATTTTTAAAATAAAAGAAAAAAAAAATGAATAGAAGTTGGAAGTTTGATGAAGAGGAACTATAACATGCATAATTAATAAAAGCGTGTAATTTACATGTATATCTTAAATAAAATACGAAAAATAAATATAAATACTTAAATGAGTATTTACACAATTATTTTTTAATTATAATAAAAATACTAGTATTGTGTTAAAGATAAATTATTTAATTTTTTATAATATATTTTCCTTTATATTTTAACTTTTTTTACTTTATATACATTTTCTACTTTTAACAAAGAAATAAAAAAATATTAAAAATGAAGAGAAGTTGAGATTTTGATTAAGAGGAACTAACATGCATAATCAATAAAAGTGTTTGAGTCAGATGCACATTAAGTTGTGAATGATAGATGTAATTAGGGAATTGAGTAATCACAAGGTTATTTTTTAATTATAAGTAAAAATATTATTATTGTTTTAAATACAAATTAATACATTTTGCTCAATAAATTTTCTTTAATAAAAGCATGTGAGTCGAACACACATATATATCCTAATAAAATGTGAAATGTAGCTGTAAGTAATGATGAGATGGGTATTTAGAGAGTTATTTCTTAATTACAAATAAATTTGGTATTAATGTGTGAAAGATAAATTAGTATATTTTTTATAATATATTTATTTTAGTTTTTAATAAATCAAATTGTGTATCTTAATTTTTTTCTCTAGAGATATTAAAAATAAAAATTGAAGAAAAATTATAAATTTGCTTAAGAGAAACTCACACACATAATTAATTAAAGTAATTTTCGTCCAATGCACATGTATATCTTAAATAAAGTGAACTATAGATGTAAGTAAGTGTAATTAGAAGTAATTTTGGGATCAATGCACATGTATATCTTAAATAAAAGTATGAAGTATACATGTAATTACACTATAAAAAAATTATTAAATAGAAATTAATTTTAGAAAAAAAATAATTAGTTGCTATATTGACTAAATTAGATATCATTTTAGAGACTAAAAAAATTATTGGTTTCTAAATTAGTTTCTATTATTATTAAATAGTTTATAAAGTGGTATCTAATTAGCTATCAAGGTTTTAACTACCAATTATTTAGATTCTAAAATTGGTAGTAAAAACCTTGGTTGCTAATTAAATACCAATTTAGAAAGTATTTAACAATAATATAAACTAATTTAGAAACCAAAAAAAAAATTAGTCTTTAAAATGTCTCTAATTTTGTCACTACAACAACTAATTATTTTTTGTCTCTAAAATTAGTTTATATTTAATGATTTTCTTGTAGTGTTAGTGAATGAGTATTTTTACATGATTATTTCTTAATCACAATATAAATATTATTATTGTGTTAAAGATAAATTAGTAAAAAATTTATAATATATTTTACTTTATTTTTTATTAAATTAAAGAATATTTTATTTTTTTTCACTTTATATATTTTCTATTTTTAAGAAAGAAATGAAAAAAAAAAAATAAAATGAAATGAAGTTGGGAGTTTGATTAAGAGGAACTAACATGCATAATTAATAAAAGTGTATGAGTGCGATGCACATGTATATCTTGAATGAAGTGTAAACCATAAATGTAATTAGTAAATTGAGTAATTACGTAATTATTTTTTAATTATAAGTAAAAATATTATTATTGTTTTAAATACAAATTAATACATTTTTTACAATAAATTTTTCTTATTTTTTTATTAAATCAAACTCTAAATCTTAATTGTTCACTTTATACATTTTTTATTTTTAATAGGTAATTAAAAAAACTATGAGAAATTGACATGCATAATTAACAAAATTATGTGAGTCGGACACACATTTATATCTTGAATAAAATGCGAAACGTAAATGTAAGTAGTGAGATAAGTATTTACATAATTATTTATTAATTACAAGTAAAAGTATTTCTTCATGTTGTTTGAACTGGTGTCGACTTTCTGTCCAAGATGTATAAGGATTAGACCACTCTTGAAGTGATTTATATTTTTTTTGTTGATAAAAAAACATGTATATCTTGAATTAAGTGTGAACTGAGTAATCAAACGGTTATTTTTAATTTTAAGTAAAAATATTATTATTGTTTTAAATACAAATTAATATATTTTTTACAATAAATTTTATTTATTTATTATTAAATCAAAATTTATATCTTAGTTGTTCCCTATAAACGTTTTTCATTTTCAATAGAGAAATTAAAAAAAATAAGAGAAACTGACATGCATAATCAATAAAAACATGTGAGTCAGGCGCACATTAATATCCCGATTAAATTACGTGAAACGTAGATAATAAGTAGTGAAATAAGTATTGACATAATTATTTATTAATTATACGTAAAAGTATATTAATGTGTTGAAGATAAATTAGTATATTTTTATAATATATTTATTTATTTTTTATTAAATCAAACTATATATCTTAATTTTTTTCTCTATATATCTTAATAAAGTTTGAACTATACATGTAATAAGTGAAATGAGTATTTACATGCTTCTTTCTTAATTATAAGTAAAAAAGATTATTGTTGTGTTGAAGATAAATTAGTATTTTTTTCATAACATCTTTTTGATTAAACTAAACAATATATACTTGTATGTATTGATTTCTATTTCATATAGTAAACAAACATTACTTGGTAAAGAAGCAAGAAGAGAAAACAGATAAAAATAAACAAAAGTTAACAGTGTTAGATGATGTTAAAAATAAGTTTCACCATTTTAAAAATGATTCGTCCTGGTACATTAGTTTGATGTTCTGAGATGATTTGAAGATAAAAAGTTGAAGAAGGGGAAAAATGAATGGTGTGAAAGAAAAAGAAAATGAGATTATGTATTATTATTGGGTGTCCCTGTGTGATGTGACTTTGGGATAGTAGGAGCCAGGCATTGCATTGCATCATTGCATGCAACCCAAGGCAGCCAAAGGTGGGTTCAGAAACCTTTTATGCCCTTTCCATGTCAATGTCCCTAAACGGTATTCACACAGTACACATTTTCAGACAACACTCCCTTCCCCAATCAATCTTCAGGTGCTTTTCACTTCCATAAAAGTTTTTCTATTTCAAATATACAATAATCAAAAAATAATATATCATCTCACATAGTAAATACATGTTTTCTGTTTGTACAAACTCTTAATTTTGATATAATTTAAGGGGTGTCTCAATCCTTATACAGACATGTCAGAAGTGTCTGTCAAACACATATATAACCTACAAATATATCTGCAAACCACCAAACCAATTCAGGGTATTCAAACTCTTATACAGAAAGTAGTCAATGTCAACCTGTCCAACATCTGATCTACAGACATATTTCAGACTCTGCAAACCAACAAACCAATTCAGGAGTGTTCAGGGTATCCCAACTCTTATACAGAAAGTAGTCAAGGTCAACTTACCCAACATCTGACTTACAAATATAATTCAGACTCTGCAAACTACCAAATCAATCCTTAATTAAAAGGAATGGCAAACCATCATGTATCATGTAGCATATGAGGTGCTTATAACTCACCCCTGCTACAATCTCTTTTTACTTTATGATAAACCTTGAGTAACATCTTATTTTTATGAACTTAGTTTAAAGAGTAATTAGTGACCCTTTAAGCAAAGTTACTATCATTATCAGTGTCTGAGAGAGAGTTTGAATTGATGTAAGAAGACATAGGTCACTTAACCACTGAAATTAAAAGTTCACTTTGAAGAACCTTTTGTGTGTCAATTCAAACCAGGTAAGTTCCATCGTTTTACATATACGGTTTATGGATGAATTTATGTAGAATACACACAGACACACGCGGTTTCAGTTCATCACCTTTTTATTTGTTTTTGCTTATGAATTCTTGTGGGGTCCAGTGGGGCTTGGTGATTAGAGAAAGTTTGTCTGGAAGTGAGTCAGAATATGCGAAATAGGAGAGAGAGAAAGAGAGAGCATAGCTGTTTCATTTCATGTTGCTTACACACATTTCATGTCGTTATGTGTCTAAGGATTGGGTCCACAGTGCCGTAGGCCTTTCTCTCTCTCACACATCAATTTTCCATTTTCTGAAATTTCATTAAATGCTCAAAAAAGCATTCAGCAAAATCTGGAAAAAAGTTTCAAGACAGAAAAATCAAAATTAAATAACAAAAAGATTAAGCAAAATGGGGTGTGTGTGTGCATATGTGTTGGTGTATCTGCATGACACCAAATCACTGCAAGAGACTCACAAAACCTCTACCTCAAAATTTCTCATTTAAAACAAGGCCAAGTTGAGAGAAATTATTCATATCAAGTGGCCATGGGGGTGGATTGAATTTCCCTCTTTCTTCCTCTCCTACTCCTCCTTCATCTCTCTGCTTCAAAAACTTTCTTTTTCATGGAACTTTTTCCCTTTTAGCCTCTCTTCTCTATTCCTCTGTACACAATTCAAATTCCCTTGCCTTTCAACTCAAATTGCATGTGGCTTTTTCCAGAATTCTGATCCACTTGCAAGGTTTTTGAGTCAAGAATCTGAGCCACAAACATATAAAGAGAAAGGTTAATTGTGTAGAGAGGTTTTTGTGCTGTATAAGACATGGCAGCACCTTTTTCTGCAGCATCTCTCTTTGGAATCAGAGAAGAGGATCAGAATCAGATGAAGCAGCAGCATTCCTCAACCACAACACCATCATCCTCATCAACTCCAGCTGCACCACCACCCCAGAAGAAAAGGAGAAACCAACCTGGAACACCAAGCAAGTATCTTAAAAACTTTATACATTAAAAAAAAAAAATCTACTCTTCTGTTCATTGTTCATGAATTAAATGAATTGGTTTTTCTCTCTTTCTGGTCATGTTTGTAAAAATTTAATTTTTACACCACCCACCATTACAATTTTTTTTTCCAATGACTAATTCCTCTCTGGGGTGGTGAACCCTAATCAATTCCCAACTTTGGAACAGGAATGAGAATGGAATATGGAATTTAATGGCGGTCTGTTTTGGAAACCTTTGGCTTTGTCTTCAAGCTTTCAGAAAAAAAATCAATTTTTTCTTTAATGGTTTTTTTTTAATCCTGTGAATTTTCTAATGATTTGTGTTTTTTGGCATTATTTAAAATAACTTTTTCTCTTTGGAATGGGAACATGTATGTGTGGATGGATGTGTGTGTGCAGATCCAGATGCTGAGGTGATAGCACTATCTCCAAAGACTCTAATGGCAACAAACAGGTTCATATGTGAAGTGTGCAACAAAGGGTTCCAAAGGGAGCAAAACCTACAGCTTCACAGAAGAGGACACAATCTGCCATGGAAGCTGAAGCAGAAGAGCAATAAAGAGGCAAAGAGAAAGGTTTATCTGTGTCCTGAGCCCACA
>Ga0123342_1005814_pt1 | contig 17583 bp, 11 predicted proteins | sample Turbeawhitnodule_FD_89960 | JGI IMG/M metagenome (GOLD analysis project Ga0123342, IMG submission 89960) | Root nodule microbial communities of legume samples collected from Mexico - Turtle bean Mexico white nodule | ecosystem: Host-associated > Plants > Roots > Nodule | place: Mexico: Nepantla...
AAAATATTCTTAATTTTTTATTGTTTTTTTTTTCTCAATTATTTTGTTTTCTAATTTTAATGAAATAACATAAATCACATTTAATTTTTTATGTTATTTATTTTTAAAATTCTTTATCTGATTTTTTTTAATTGAATATAATTTATTAATATAATTTAAATAAATATTCAATTACTTTAAGTAATTCAATATATTAACTTTAAATAATAATAAAAAATATTTTATTGAAGTGAAGGTGGGCTGAGTGGAGAACTGTAGTGAAGTGGTTGGGGTTCAAACTCAAATTCAACATATTCTTAAATTTTTATTGTTTTTTTTTCTCAATTATTTTGTTTTCTAATTTTAATGAAATAACATAAATCACATTTAATTTTTTATATTATTTATTTTTAAAATTCTTTATCTGATTATTTTTAATTGAATATAATTTATTATTATAATTTAAATAAATATTTAATTACTTTAAGTAATTAATTAATTAACTTTTAAATAATCAAAATTAAATATAAAATTAAATTAATTTATGATGTAACACACGTTAAGATCACTTATATTTTTATTTCTATTTTCAATATTTTTTATTTTTTATTGTTTTTTCTTTTTCAATTTTATTGTTTTTTAATTTTAGTAAAATAACATAAAATACGTTAACTCCTTATTTCTATTTTTTTAATTAACTAAATTTGTAAGAATTTCTATTTTCAATTAAATTTTAAATAACGTATATACGGATAATATTCATATGTAATTTTTTTTAAAAAAGAAACTTATGTAAATTTTTAAAAAAAATATTAAAAAATAGTTACATACGGATTATATTCGTATGTAAGTTTTTTTTTTTAAAAAATCGTTACATACGGATTCTATCCATATGTAAGTTTTTTTTTAAAAATAAAAAATCGTTACATACGGATTCTATCCGTATGTAATTTTTTTTAAAAAAAAAACTTTTCCCTTACATACGGATTATTATTCGTATGTAAAAATCTGTATGTAATACTAACATTACATAGGAATCTGCATCCGTATATAATATTGGAGTTATATACGGATCAGAATCCGTATGTAATGTCGGAGTTATATACGGATCAGAATCTGTATGTAAAATCCGTATGTAATGTCCATTTTACATACGGATTCAGATCCGTATGTAAAAAATTGTATGTAACTAGCGATTTTCTTGTAGTGCTAGTACTCCTAGTAATACTACTACTGCTAGTAATACTACTACTGCTAGTAATACTATTACTTCTAGTAAAACTAGTACTGGTAATAATACTAGTACTGCTAGTAATTCTAGTCCTGCTAGTAATACTAGTACTGCTTATAATGGTAGTAATAATAGTACTACTACTAATTCTAGTACTGCTAGTAATACTAGTACTACCAGTACTGTTGGTAATACTAGTACTGTTAATAATACTAGTAATACAAGTATTGAGAGTAATACTAGTAATATTAGTACTGCTAGTAATACTAGTACTGCTAGTAATGTTAGTAATGTTAGTAATACTAGTACTGGTAGTAAAACTAGTAGTACTAGTAATACTAGTACAGCTAGTAATACAAGTAATACTAGTAATGTTAGTACTGCTAGTAATACTAGTAATACTAGTATTGGTCGTAATACTAGTAATGTTAGTACTGCTAGTAAAACTAGTACTGGTAGTAATACTACTAATAATAATATTGTTAGTAATACTAGTACTGCTAGTAATACTAGTAATGATAGTAATGTTAATACTACTAGTAATACTAGCAATACTAGTACTGCTAGTAATATTAGTACTGCTAGTAATACTCGTACTACTAGTACAGATAGTACTGCTAGTAATACTAGTACTGCTAGTAATATTAGTACTGCTAGTAATACTAGAACTGCTAGTAATAGTAGTACATCTAGGAATACTAGTACTGCTAGAAATACTAGTACTACAAGTAATACTAGTACTGCTAGTAATACGAGTACTGCTAGTACTCCTAGTACTGCTAGTAATACTACTACTGCTAGTATTGCTAGTAATATTAGTACTGCTAGTAATACTGGTATTGTTAATAATACTAGTACCGCTAGTAATATTAGTACCGCTAGTAATATTAGTACCGCTAATAATACTAGTACCACTATTAATACTAGTATCGCTAGTAATACTAGTACTGCTAGTAAAACTAGTAATACTAGTACTGTTAAGAATACTAATACTGTTAGTAATACTAGTACTGTTAGTAATACTAGTACTGCTAGTAATACTAATAATGCTTGTAATACTAGTATTGATAGTACTGTTACTAATACTAGTACTGATAGTAATACTAGTACTGCTAGTAATGCTAGTACTGCTAGTAATGCTAGTACTGCTAGTAATGCTAGTATTGCTAGTAATCGTAGTACTGCTAGTAATCCTAGTACTGCTAGTAATACTAGTACTGCTAGTAATACGAGTACTTCTAGTAATACTAGTACTGCTAGTAATCCTAGTACTGCTAGTAATACTAGTACTGCTAGTAATACTAGTACTGTTAGTAATACTAGTACTGTTAGTAATACTAGTAATATTAGTACTGCTTGTAATACTTCTACATTTACTACTGCTAGTAGTATTAGTACTGCTAGTAATACTAGTACTGCTAGTAATACTACTACTGCTAGTAATAGTAGTAATCCTAATATTACTAGTAATCCTAGTACTGCTAGTAATACTTGTACTGCTACTACTGCTTGTACTGCTAGTAATATTAGTATTGCAAGTAATACTAGTAACATTAGTACTGCTAGTAATACTAGTAACAAAATTCTGACACAACAGATTGGGCAACTAACCGCACAAATGGCTAAATTGCCGCAACAGTTATATGTTTTGCATTCATCTCAAAGCCAGATTCAATCAATCATGTGTTATTTTTGTGGAAATGATCATCCTAATGGTTACTGTTCTTATTTGAACAATTCACTTGAAGTATAGGATCCATCCATGCTTGAAAGAATGAGTAAAGTTGAAGAACTCCTAACAAAGCTTGTGATAATGGAAGAAAATAGAATGGCAACGATGAGGAATATAGAGTTCCGAATGGGAAAAATGGCCAAACAATTTGAAGAAATACAAAGTGGCCAATTTTCAGTCTACAACCAAACCAACCCAAAAGAGCATTGCAATAATGTAATAGCTGAAAAAGAAGATGAGACTAAGGAGTTAGAGAGAGAAATGAAAAGAAGTGAGGAAGAAAAAATTAGAAATTAGGAGAGAAGTGTTCTTGAAAATGATTTATCATATCCTCATCCTCCTTCAAAAAAAGAGAAGGAAAGAAAATTCTTTGACAAATTGCTCCCTATGAATTATTTTGCAGGAAATTTGAAGCAAGATTCAACATTTGAGAGATTTCTGAAAGAATAAGAGCTATATTGAAGAGAAAAATAGAGAGCTAGAGGCAAGATGCAGTGTCATGACTCAAAAGGACTTGCTTCAAAATATCAAGAACTTAGGAGGTTTTAATCTTCCCGTGTCTATAGGTGTTTTATCTGTGGACAAGGTTGCACTGTATTTAGGTGATTTGGAGGTTCAACCCACCAAAATGCAGTTGGCAAACAAATCCATCAAAGATCCTTATGGTGTGGTTGAAGATGTTCTTGTAACAAGGAAGAATGCATACAACATGATGCAACAAAGAGAGTTGTCCATCTTGAAATAAACAAGCGTCAAGCTAGATGACGTTAAATGAGCGCTTACTAGGAGGCAACTCAATCCACGTTTTAGTTTTATGTTGTTTTATTACCTTTGCTAATTTTATTTTAAAAAAAATTAAATAATATAAAAAAAATCATATATGCCTCCTAATCATTTTGCAGGTTATGTATTTCGACCTGAAGATAGGTTCTATTATTCAGGGGGCAGATCCAGCAAATGAAGTAAAACTGTAGATAAAGATTTTAACAAAAAGCTGGATGACTTCTTAAGAAGATAGGATTGAGCAAAAATATGGTTTTATCTTTCTAATTCTCTTTTCTTTTCAGTTATTTGAATTTTTTCTTATTTTATTTATTTTATTTTTCGGTTATTTTGTTTTATTTTTATTTTCTTATTTGTTTAGTTTGTTTTTATTGCTTATTTTGAATAAATTTCCTGTTTTGTTAGTTTGTTAGTTTTACGTCTTGAATTATCTTTCTTGAATAAATTTCAGTTTTAATTTGTTTGTTTTCTAGTTTTTTTTTTCAAATAAAAAAGAACTAGAATATTAATTTTGAATTGTGGAAAAAAGAATTTTTGTTTAAATATTAAATAGTGATATGATTAGACACAGGTTAGAAAAGAAAATATGATTGAATCCCTATTCAAATGTAGTTAAAATTATGATACATGAAAATTTAACAGGATGATTGATTAGGACAGATAATGACAAGACAAAAATGAATGAGACCATTTAAACCAAGTGAGTGTGTGAACCTTAAACAGTTTTGAGAGTTTTACTAATGAATTGACATTTGTGGTTGCTTAATTTTTATTTTTGTTGCATCATAAAAGAGCATGAAGATGATTGAGGCATTTGTTTGTGTTAATTAGGAGCCAGGGCCAAAAGCCAACCTTTATATTAGAATTCCATTTTTTTTATCCCCTTTGGGCCAAGAATTTTTGTTAATATTGCACCTTAATCTTTAATGATATATTTTCCTACCCTTTAGCATGTTTAAGGAAGGAGAATATAGATGCAATACGTATACAAAAGGGAATGGTTGGTTCTGATTATGAAAGCTCAAAAAGTTAAAATATAGGAAGAATATTTTCCTATTATTGAAAGAAAAAAAAAAGAAAGAGAAACAGAAGAAGAAAAAGAAAGAGAAACAGAAGAAGAAAAAGAAATAGAAAAAAAAAATCATCATGAAAATCATGAAAAGTCAGAAAGAAAAAGAGGAAAAAGGTGACATCGAAAGAAAGTGGTAATTAGATAATATATATGTTCTCTATAATTGAATTGTAGGTATGTTCTTCTTCTTTAAGATGTGCATTTTGTTATCTAAGAAAAACCAATATTTTTTGGAAACCCAACCTCATTACAACCCTAGAAAAGACCTAAAGATTCATGTTTCTAATATGTTTGTGATTTGAAGATGAAATGAAAAACAACTGTGATTTGTTATGATTCAATGAAAATAGAGAGAAACACTTACCCGTGAGAATATGATAAAATATTCTTTGATGAATTATCATTTATTTGTTTTGATTTGATCTTGGAAATTGAATGTGTCTATATTTTTCTATATTTGAATTTGTAAGCATCATAAGTTTCTAATTTGATTTGTTGTTTAGTGAATTAAGCGGTTTGATATTTACATTCAAATATATTCATTTACTTTGCTTGAAAACAAACAAGATTCTAAGTTTAGGAGAGTGATAAGTGCCTAATTTCAGTAATATTTCATAATAAAATATAGGCACTTATGAGGATTTATTGCTAATTTACATATAAAATAATCCTTAATTTATGAATTTATATTTTTTTTTACATTTTTTATGAGCTTTATTTGAATAAGAAGAAAGATAGAAGGTCCCATAATGGAAAGATGCAAAGAAAGATTGGGTCTTTTGTATGTTTTATCACTTAGCTCATTAACGCGACATAGGAAGCAACCTAACGACACAAAATTAGGATAAATAGGAGGCTAGAGGTTCAACCCTAGGGTTCCAGATTGAGAGGAAAACACCATAGAGTGAATTGTAACCTCATTGGGAGAATGGAAGGTGCTAGAAGTATGTGTGGCTAATTCTATCCTTTGGGATTGGGAGTAATCTGCTCAAACTCTTATGTATTGAGCTGATATTTTATATATTAATATTCAATTCTTGATTGATTATTGGTATTGTTGTTTTACTTTTAACTTTCCGTGACAAATTGAGAATTTTAAATCTGACCGAGAGGTATTTTTAGGATTCGGACCTAAACATCAATACTTAGCATATTTGAGTGCTAGAGATAGACTTAAAATGTTAATTGCCATTAACGTCTGATTGTGATTTCTAAGTTGTTTTTATTAGTATGCAAGAGATCGATATTTAGGAAACATTCTTAAGAATTTTATATGCGAGAGATCGATATAAATGAATTTTCTACGGGCATCATATTCAATCAAAGAACTTAATATTGACATGCTAATCAAAATACATGAGAGTGAGAACGATGAAACCTAATACCTATTTTTCCAATTGAAGCAACTAATTCTTTGTTTGTTTTCTTATTGATTAGTGCCAACATAATCACTTCAAACTCTTTTTATTGTTCTGTTGTTATATTTAGCGAATATTGTACTCAATAATTCATTATTCCTTGTGGGATCGATATTCGTCCTTAGGACAATTATTACTTCTGACAAACGCGGTGCACTTGCCGTAAAAAGTCATCAGTAAGCATGAGTTATATGGACATAAACTAAAAAAGATAATTGTGGGTCGAACAGTCACAACTGAAACTATAAATAATAAATAATAATAAAAATTTAAAATTTTGTAGGTTAAGCCCACGGAAACATAATATATATATATATATATATATATTTTAATTAAATTTAAATGTGTAATAAAATTATGAAGGTTAAGCTCATGTTTGTTCAAAAATTGTGTGGTCAATTCGTTGACTAAGTCCACGCTTCTTTGAATAAACAATATAAAATATAATTTTGTGTGGGCAACATGTAGGCTAAGTCCACGCTTGTTTAAAAATTATGTGGCCAATATGTATGTTTAGCTCACGCTTCTTTAAATAAACAATATAAAATATAATTTTTTGTGTGAGGAGCATGTAGGCTAGGCCTACGCAACAAAAAAACACATCACTTGTGTCTCACGCAACGCCACTATTTTTATGTCAAGCATATTAGCTTCCAAATTTTAATGATAACTACACTTTTGCGTCCATTTATTATAGCTAGTGTTCCTTTTTTACTCATCCTAATAAACATATTTCAATTTTATTCTTGTACATGTCTTTTACCATTAAACACTCTTCCTCGTACAATCTCTTTCCTCCACCAAAAACCTCATTGATGTTACACACAATCCAAATGTTTTTAGGATAAAACATTTCAAATTATTGGTCCCAATGTCATTCTACTCCACCATTTATTTATATAAAAATAAGGCTAAAACACAATATCATTGCAACCCCTATACCAACTCTTACACTACAAGAAAATCATCAAATAGAAACCAATATTTAGATACCAAAATAATTAGTTGCAATAGTAACTAAATTAGAGACCATTTTAGAAACTAAAAAAATGGTTTCTAAATTAGTTTCTAGAACTAGATTTCGTTGCAAATTGCTATACAATATTTTACTTTTTTTTAATATTTTTTATGATACGGCTGTCCCAACCTATCCATTTGATTTCTGCTGTCATGTTAAATAGTTTCTAAATTGGTATCTAATTAGCTACCAAGGTTTTAACTACCAATTATTTAGATTCTAAATTAGGTAGCAAAAACTTTGGTTGCTAATTAGATACCAATTTAGAAACCATTTAACAATAATAGAAATTAATTTAGAAACCAAAAATTTATTTAGTCCCTAAAATGTTCTCTAATTTAGTCACTATAGGAACTAATTATTTTTTGTCTCTAAAATTAGTTTTTATTTCATGATTTTCTAGTAGTGTAGATCAAATATTGACATGTTGATCAAAGATTATCTTTTTGACATGTTGATAGTTTAAGATTTGTATTTCGTGGCCTATGCTTATACTAACCAATATAAAAGAAAATATTCAAATTAGTTCGAAAATAATCATCTTGATTAAATATTAAAGATATTTCATACTCAATAATGCATTATTAACTTACTAATTGAAAGTTAATATAAATATGAAGAAAGTATAAATAATTGATGAGTATAATTTTTATTCACAGTTTAAATCTTTTAATCATATATTCTTAAGTGTAATCATAAATGAATTCATTTTTTTAATTTATATTTGTTTAATTAGTTTATTTTGTCTTTAACTATTATTTTTTTCTAATTATGTGGTTTTAGTCAGAACATACAATTTGACTAAAAGCTCTATTGGTTACATACAATAAACGGTCTTATAGGAGCATTTCACAAGACAGTTGGAAGGAAGTCTTTATCATCACTACAAGAAAATCATTAAATAGAAACTAATTTTAGAAATAATAAATAATTAGTTGTTATAGTAACTAAATTAGAAACTATTTTATAAACTAAAAAAAATTGGTTTCTATTATTGTTAAATAGTTTCTAAATTGATATCTAATTAGCAACAAAGGTTTTAATTACCAATTATTTAGATTTTAAATTTGGTAGCAAAAACCTTGGTTGCTAATTAATTAGATACCAATTTAGAAACCATTTAACAATAATATAAACTAATTTAGAAACCAAAAAAATTTTAGTCTCTAAAATGGTTTCTAATTTAGTCACTATAGCAACTAATTAATTTGTGTTTCTAAAATTGGTTTCTATTTCATGATTTTCTTGTAGTGCATTATGAATGGGCCTAGAAACGCAAAAGTTCAAGTTGCTTCTTTGAATCAAAACAGAAAACTAAATCTGAGGAGAATAATTATGAATAAAATCTACAATTTCTCAAAAAAAGAATTGGAAGCAAATCTTTTTCAAATTACGAAGAAACAGAATTTGCAATAAAACTAGAAACAAAATCCGAGAATTCTGAAAAGTTGGAAACTGAAAACTGTGAACAATATTTGAACCGGACTATAATTTTGAGATCCTTATAATAAATAAAAAAACTGTAAAAAGATCAAGCTTCAGAGTGACATTCGAAAAATGAAGCATTAGGGTTTCTTTAGTTTTCTTTATTTTATTATTTGTAATTCTTTCTTGTTTTTTCTTCCGTATGGAAGGTTAAACTCTTTGTGGTTGATTCTCTTGTGATTTCACAGTGAATTTTGAGGTTTATGTTCAATAAAGTTTTATTTTTAAATTATCTATAGCAAATGGTGTTTTACTGTTGGTCTTTTTGAAATATCGTTTCTGTAAAAATGTAATGTGTATCTCTTGTTTACTTAATTCAAGAGGTAGAAGATAAACCTCTTAGGAGTAGACATTGGAACTAATGAGATAATACATATGTGGACACTTGTTTTGTTATAAGATTTTATTAAATTTGATTTGACACTTGTTTGATTAAGTTTCACACCGTGTGAGAATTGATAGAGTGAAAATTAAAAAAAAACAATGATGGATTAACTTGAGAATCAACATGCTTTCTTATATTTTTTTCAATTGTATACTTTTTTTTTTCACAACAATCTTAATTGTACTTTTATTTTCTTTGTCATTTTTAACCTCTTTATTGTGAATAAGTTTTGAATATTGCCTTAATCAAATATTTACCATTAGATTTATTAGGGTGATTTGATATTTTCTATACTATTATGTTTTTAATTGGATGATGATATTTTGACACCCTGCTCCACTTTACATCCACAACAAAATATTAATATTTGTAATAAAAAAATTAAAAATAAAAAAAATTAATAAAAATATAGGCAAAATGTAAAATGTTAAAATAATTTTCAAAATTTAAAAAAAAAATAATTAAAATATTAATATTTAGTGAGGTGTAGAGTGGATCATTGATGTCAAAAAACCATTTTCCTTTTTAATTTTATATAGTCTAACAGAGTACAACTATCAACTATACAAATAAAATTTATTAAAATACTTGAGTCTTACTAAGGTTGTCAAAAGCTTATAAGAACAATAATGTTGTGCAAAAGCATCCAAATACATACCTAAGGCAAACACTAGCAACAATTATTGTTCAATTATTCAAAATAGCACAAAGAAAATTTCAGGAAGACTGTCCAAAGACACAAAAGCCATTGTTGACAACAGTGAAGGCTCCATCTACCACAAGATTGTGACCACTAACATACTTGGACTCATCACTGGCTAAATAAAGAGCAGCTTCGGCCACATCTTTCGGCTCAAGAACAGCACCCTTTAGGTTTGTGTACACTCCGTGAACCCCCTTGTCGTCAAGCTTAAAAAAGTTCTTAGCCAAGGGCGTGGCAACCACGTAGGGTGACACGCAATTCACCCTCACCCCGAATGCTCCAAGCTCCACCGCAGTGTTTCTCGTCAGTCCCACCACACCGTGTTTGGAACTTGTGTACGCGTGTGAGGCCACGCCACCTATGCTTCCGCAAACACTAGCAGTGTTAACTATGCTTCCTCTTCCCGCAGGAATCATAACCCTTGCAGCGTGCTTTGTTCCAAGAAAAACACCAACTAGGTTAACGTTAATCACTGCCTCAAATTCGGACTTCGTGTTGTCCAGTATGCTGGTTTTGTTCGCCCCAGTTATGCCGGCGTTGTTGAACATCGTATCTAGTTTGCCATGTTTGGAAACCACTGTGTTCACAGCATTCTCAACGTGGTCTTCGTTTGTGACATCGCAATGGATGTAGGAAGCGGATTCCAACTCCTTGCTGAGAGAAAGACCTAAATGGTCTTGGATATCAGCTATCACTACGTGTGCTCCATGCTTAGAGAAGAGTCTTGCAGTGGCCTCACCTATGCCGCTTGCACCACCAGTGATCATTGCCACTTTCCCCTCAAGCCTGCTAAATCAGTGTTGAGCATCACATGTATATTATGTTAACATTTATACTATTTCAAAAAAAGGTTTTCAAAAGTTATGTTGAAACAGGTTGTAATAACAAGTTATATATGAAGATATTCACTAGATATCTTAATTGGTTGTAATAATAAATACTTTCACAAATATTTATCAAGTGTTTTTACATGTTTTATAATAAATTGTTGCAGTTTAGAAAAAGAATTGAGTAATTACAACATTAAGATGAAATTATTTGTAGTTGAGTTACTAATTTGTATCCAGAAGTATTTATATTTTTTGTAAGAAAGAAAAAATGGGCTAAGATAACTCTCTTTACCTTTTTCCGGCAGCTGAGATAAGAGGGAGAGTAGCCATAGCTGAGCTTTGGGATGGAGAAATAAGGAGTAAGATATGGATGACTTTCAACTTCGAAGTGCTTAAGAAAGAAGGTTGTGTGCTATATTGAGCATCTTAGTGGTTCTCTATTTATAAGAGAGAAAAGAAAAATGATAGGTTCGGAACTATAGAGAAAAGGAAAATGATAGATTGACAACTCTTGGAGTTGTATACAACTTTTGATGGGATAGGTTTAGCAATAAATATATATAATAAAGAGTAAATTTGTAATTAAATGATATAAAAAAATATTAAAATAATAGTATTGGGAGTTATAAAGTGGTTGTATAAAAAATTAGGTTGTACATATATCATTGTCCGAGAGAAAAATATCTTCTTTTACCTCGAAAAATAGCAAATTATTTTTTAGCAGATAAATGAGTATGGAAAGATGTGAAATCTGCGTACAATTATTTGCTTGGAGGATAGACAAAAATAGGATTGTCACTAAGCCAAATCTGGAAACCTAACATCAAAGCTTTGGCACATGTTGAAGAGGTAGAATCTTCAAGGCATATATAATTACAAAATGCAAAGTTGACTGTAGGGCGTGGAACCTACTATAACAGGGTTAGGAAAATGATAGTTTGAGAGTTCGGTCTAAAAATAAATAAATATATTGATAGTTTGAGAGTTTATGATTGTGAATATATCATTACTTAACTGGATAGAGATTATACAATGTTACATAATTCTATTCGCTCTCATTTTCATGAGTTTCAATATTTTAGGATTCTTTAATAGATAAAATTTATTCTGGAAAACAAAGTGGTGATAAAAAAAATCTAGGATAGGAACAAAGTGATCTTCAATGGTGGGTGGGACGACGAAAAGACATTTTTGGATGTGTAATTCAAAGATTGGATCTGGATCCCTAATCTTAATAAAAATATTTTGTTTCTAGTTGGTATAAACAATAAATCATTACATAATAATTAAATTTAGAATGAAATAATAATTAATAACTAGATTAATTATTATTTTAGAAATTAAAAATTTATTAATATTTAAAATTATTTTTATTATTAATAAAAAATTTAAAATAATTTTAAAATTTGTATCTAAATTAACTACTAAAATTTTAGTTACTAATTTTAAATTCTTAACTGATAGGTAATAATTAAAAACCAATTTATAAATTATTTTATAAATTTTTATTAATAATAAAAAATATTTTAAATATTAATAATTTTTTATTTTATAAAATATTCTTTAATTTAATTAAATAATAACTAATTATTTTAATTTTTAAAATTAATTTTTATTTGTTTAATAATTTTATTGTAATGATATGTAATTAATGTCTTTCAATATAAAGCTAAATATTCTGGTGCAGACCAATTAAGGATCCAAAATAACTTAAGGGTAAGAATATAAAGGGGTGCAGGAAGAAACAAAGTAATGTAATTTTATTTTATTTTAAGTTGAAGCTCATAGTGAAAAAAAAAGTCCAAGTTAATATGAAAATCTAAATTTAAGGAGCAGAGTGCGAGAGAAGAGACAGAGAGAAGAGAAACCGCAGAGGAAGAAGAAGAAGCATGGGGCGCCTGAGGACGAAGACGGTGAAGAAATCTTCACGGCAAGTGATCAAGTGTTACTATTCGAGGATTCTTGTTGCTGCTGTAAAATTGTGCAATGGCAGTGTATGCAACTGTGTAACTTGAAAAAAAAAAGTAAAGGAACGATGGTATTTTATTACATCCTAAATGACTTTTCTCTCTAACCACTCTCCATATTTGAGAGTAACCGAAAATCACCTGTCTTTCCACTCAATCTGACCCTCCTCCTCTCACAACCAAACGGGATGGCACTCTCAAATCCAAATCCGTCCGCGATACAATGACACTCCTAGTCCGAAGACATGCTTAGTATGATGGTATAATTTCATTGCGCACTGGTTATTTGATTCTATAGAATATACATTTGTTTATTCATAAATGCAATGCTGCAAACACTGCTAGTCTAGGATGTGGATTCGTGCATGAAACAGAGTTGCAGCAATGGCAAAAACATAGCTCAATAATGGGGTCTCAAACTAAATAATTGTGAAATCCCTATGTAATGGTAATATAGCACGGTGTTTCGGTTGTTGGTTTGGGACTGTCCGGTGTGGACCACGCGCTATAATTTTTGTAATCAAGAAAGACAAAGATTTCTTTGGATATTTATCATTGATGCTAATTATCTTGGATGCGAGTGAATACTTTTTAGCATTTTTTAATTTCAAGATTGGAAAACGTTAATTTGCGAGAGAGAAATTAAAACAACTCCCCTGTATGGAGCCAAGAAAAAAAATTAAATAAATTCACATAATACTATTAAAAAATCAAAAATATTTTTAATTGTTTTTTTATACACATAAATAACCTAACCTATATATAATATTATACTAAAAATATTATATATAATATAATATATAATATAATATAAATAAATAATAATTAATTATAAAATTTATAACATAATCGACTACGTCTACCTACAATAAAATCATGAAATAGAAATCAATTTTTAGAAACCAAATTAATTAGTTGCAATAGTAACTAAATTAAAAACAATTTTAAAAACTAAAAAAAAAATGGTTTCTAAATTAGTTTCTATTATTGTTAAATAATTTTTAAATTAATATCTAATTAATAACCAAAATTTTAACTACCAATTATTTAGTTTCTAAATGCATCGAACACTAAACCAAAAATCATAAATAGATACTCCCTGCACACAAAAATTGTGTTTTCTGAAAGTTCATTTCTGCATAATTATGTAAAGTACAAGAGTTATAATTTTAAACCCACTAGTAAAACACGTAGAAACAACTAATAAATTTACAATTAAACATGTATTAAATACGATAATATTTTTAAAATTAAGTTCATTTATAAATACGATTATTTATAATAATCGCATTCGTAAATTAAGCGCTTTAATTTAAGTCACGAGTCAAGTTAACTTTATATTTAAAATCAAACTTCTCTGATGAAAAAAATTATTTAAATTAAGTATCTTTCTTTCCCGTATTAAATTATCTAATTCATTTAAAAATATAATTTATATAATTTTGTTAAAACCCATTAAATTATTAAATGACACATAACACATTGTGGAAAAAAGTTAAAAAAATATTACCTAAGTAAGATTTTTGTTGTAAATATCTTATTTATTTAAAAATATGATTTTGTTTATGTAATAGCATTTTAAATTTGACTCTTATCAAATATATAATATATTTTTTATGTTTTAAAGTTTATTTAGATTTATAATAACATAAAAGATGTAATATATATCAACATTTATAATAATAAAGTAATATTTAGAATGATTTTTATTTACTGAGCGCAATTTTTGAAAGAATAATACATTAAAATTAAATAATGTTTCAATATTTTATTTTATTTTATTTTTTATTCATTAATATCTTAATATAATTGATAAATTTTCATTAAATAATGTATTTTTATAAGTAGACATTTAAAATAATTCATGAAGAAGAGAGAAAAAGAGAATAAAATACAAAACTCTGTATAAATTTTTTTATTTTCTTAAATATAATAAGTAACACAAAATAATAAGAAAATATAATAATTAAAATTCAAGGAAAAAATAATAATGAAATATATACGGAACAACATTTACATTTACATAACTATAACTGTATAATGTTTATTAAATTTTATGTGATAGATTATTATTAATTGAAATGTTATTATTGTTATATTATTATTGTTGAAAAATTTTATTGTATTTTTTAATTTATTTATTATATATTGAATTTTTTTTTTTAATTTTTTATGTATTTGTTGATATGCTTAGTCTTACAAACTAGTTTTTTACTTAGCAATCCAATCAAATTTTAAACCAATAGTTTTTTTAAAACAAATTATTTTAAAACTAAGTATTTTAAATCTAAATAAATTTATTAATTATGAAAATATTCCTTTTAATTATATTAACAATTTAGCTTTTCATTTAATTTTGTGAATTAACAAATTATTTTCTCACATGCATATATGTTTGCATGCGTAACAAATTACATATTTATATGATACAAGATTGAGTATATATCATACACTACTTGTTATGTGATAATTTTTTTTATATTGATCTGATTTTTTATACTTAACTTTAATCATGATAATACAATATTAATTAATCAAACTATTATAAGTTCTCAAAATTAGTTCTACTTCCAAAGTCATTCAATCATGGAATGAAACATATCACATGTTTTGGAAAGACAAAGAAAAAATAACTAGGAAGTAAGTATGTTCCATGTGTTGTTGTACATATGTTGTCTCAATTATTGACTTTAATGATAATGATACATTTGACACATTTTATGTACATAAAACAATGGATGATTAGGTCAATCTTTTTCAATTTGAATCACATGGTGATTAGGCACCACGACAAAAACTGAGTATTTGTTTACTTGTATTGTGTGTTGTTAAAAAATCACTATAGTTATTTATTAATAGTTATATGTTAAAATATTCAATATATGTTTCTTAGAATGAAACTTTTCTTACTATTATTTTACTTTTGCATAATAAGTTTTCTTGTTGTTGCTACTTCTTTTTTTCTCATCCCGTCCCATCCTCACTTTTTCTTTACTTTTTATGATTTGCAACTGGAGACCAATACTTTTATTTTCCTGAAATTTTTTTTTTTTTTAATTTTGTGCACATAGTTAAATCTAAGGAACTATCACTCCACCATGAGTTGACTATCTCCCTATCACAAGGTCTCAAATTTTCTACCAATGACAATGATGACCTCTGTAATATATGCATAGATGGATGAAATCTTTTGTATTGTGATGAATTCTCAAACCCTAAACTTCTCACATAGGTGAATTTTTTTCTTTTTCATTTTAAGTAATTTGTTGATATATTAATATGATGTTAGTTGATCTCATCATCACTTCTATCACATGCATGTACACACATCATTGTAATATTAGAACATTTTTAATCATTTTTAATCAAATAAGTTCAAATTTTAGGTCTTTGTTTATTGATATTGTAATCATGCATATGTGACAAATGGTACAAATTTAAAATACTTTATGAAGTCGTATGAAGTTCACACAGGTTTTAAAAAAATTTACATTTGTCACTACAACACAATCTTAGATTTGTGGTTCTTTAAGATTAAAAATACCCAAAATTTGGTTAAGGTCTCTACTAATTCATCTCACAAATAATGCAAAAAAAAATCTTGATTTTTTAACTAAAAATTAAAAATCTTATAGGTTTGACAAAAATAAAAAAAGATGTTAAGAGTACTATAAGTAAGAAGTAAGGAGGAAGTAAAAAGTGATATGATGGATATAAATGAACTTAAGAACTAAGTGAATGAAGAAGCAATAATATTTATTATTTGTGAAAAAAGAATAAAAAAAAGTATAATAAATCTAGAAGCAAGTAGACAACAAATATATAATTATTGTTATTTTGTGAGAAGGAATATATGGATAATAAATTTATTTTAAATATTTTTTAACTCATCAATTTAAAAAATAATTCCTCTTCAAATTAAAAACAGTTAATTTTAGTTCCTTAATTAATAAAATAATATTTTTAATTTCTGAGTAAAGTGTAACACTCATTACTAATTATATTTACATAAATAATAATATATATGAGTAAATAGTTATACAAAAAGTTTTTAAAAAAAAATTGTATGTAAAGTACTTTTTTATTCTTCTATGTTTAAATCGAATTTTATTATAGTTTAACAGATTTAAACTCTAATTTGTTTGTGTCCAATGATTTTTTTTTCAACCTAACTAGCCTTTAGAATTATTGTGTTATCTCTAATTATATATTTTTATTTATATTATTTTTAAAATAATTAGTAGAAATTGTGTCTTTCTGTTCATATTTTAATTACTCTATAAAAAGTGATCACAATGAAAACAATAATCATCACTTAATTTTTTTTTATCAAAATGTTATTAAAATAAGAATAACATTATAAATAATTATAGATAAAAATAGTATATTTTTACAAATAATTAATATACAGAAAATACAGTAGTACTTTATACTGTACCTTTAATTAAGTATGAAAAATGAATATAACTTTTAAAATGTTCATTTTCTTCAAAAATAAAAATAATCGTTTATTAAATATTTTATTTGAGTTCGGCAAAAATAAACCTTAATAGTACGTATTTCCATTTACAGTAAAAAAAATCATAATTTACATAAGTTTAAATGATAAATTATTTGTTTGTATGTTTAATATTTAAATTTTTTAATTTCTAATTTTTAATTTTTCATATTTTATATATTTTTTATTATTTATGTTTATTAGAGTATAAGATTATACTTAATACTCTTTAGGAACCATGCAGTGGGCGGAGATAGTGAAACTATACCAGTTGTTACATGAATCTTATTCGAAGAAAATATAATTTTATTTTTTTGAAAAAAAATGTATTGAGTATATGATGTGTAGTCATACAAATACCAATAGTTGGATATATATATATATATATATATATATATATATATATATATATATAAAAAATTTAAGAGCAGAAAAAGTGAAGTATATATATGTAAAAAACACGAGAGACGTAGAGTGAAATG
>Ga0123342_1005815_pt1 | contig 17578 bp, 6 predicted proteins | sample Turbeawhitnodule_FD_89960 | JGI IMG/M metagenome (GOLD analysis project Ga0123342, IMG submission 89960) | Root nodule microbial communities of legume samples collected from Mexico - Turtle bean Mexico white nodule | ecosystem: Host-associated > Plants > Roots > Nodule | place: Mexico: Nepantla...
ACCCCTAAAACCCTTTTGCTAATTCAGAAGAATATACAAATGCGGTTATTTGAAATAACCGCATTCGTAAATCGCATTTACAAATGCGGCTCTATAACCGCATTTGTATTTCTCTGATTTACTACTGCGTGCTGATCAAATGCGGCTCTATAGCCGCATTTGTAAATGTAAAATAGCCGCATTTGATTAGCATTTTTGTGCTAGTGTCCAAAGCTTGAAGTGAATCTTGAAATCTTAGAATCAAATCTGTCAAACTGAATTTCTCAAAAATGTTTCTTACTCGTTTGAAAACATAAACAAACCATTTATATTTTCCAAATATTGGTCAAAGTATTTAATGAAGGAGCGTATTCAATTAGAAAACATTTAAAACAGATTCACCATTCAAAACTGAATTCTGTTAGGATTTTCAAAGAAACAATCGGTTGAAACCACGAAACAACCGATTGTTTTGGTTTGACAGTTAAGTCAACCAAACCAAAACAGTTTCAACCTTTTTCAAAACTCCTAGGAGTAAAACAACCGGTTGATTTGACAAAACAACAGGTTGTTTTTCACTTAGTTGGAAAAACACTTGATTTCGAAAAGGTTTTAATTCACATTAGTTTTAGATTCAACAAATGAGTGAATCACACTTTAATCTACCCAGATCCCACCCAAACATAGCAATAACACCAGTCTTTCATCAAACACCTTAGATTTGGATTTTTCAAAGCACTTGATCACACTTGATCAACATTGTATTCTATTACATGCTTAGTAATATCTATATTGTATTTTGAACAGTAATACATATAGTTTTTTTCATGATGAAAAACAGGTAGCCACTTTATGATTTGTTACAAGAGAAATATGGTAACTGATATTTGAAGTGTGTTTTTGTGTAAATTGTGTACTTTATTCTTTTGTTTTGAAATTTAAAGAACCACATTTACTATGGTGTCTGATTTTTGTTTTCATTGTGCAGGGTGCATGGTATGATGTCCATGATGTAATCTTATTTTGTTTTTTTTTATACTTGTATAACAAATTTAATATAGATGTAGTTCTTTTTAGACTAAGAGGAAATGAATACTTGACAAGTGTAAGTTGAAAAAAAAAGAATAGAAGACTAACATCATATTGTAATTACAAAATTTGGGGAACATTTTATTCATACTTAAGCATTTGTTAAGTTTATTTTTGGAATGTATTTGCTTTTTGGTGTTGTAAATCGATAATGATATTTGTTTACTTCACTATTGTTCGTGTTCAAATTTTATTCATATAACAATGTTTAAGCAATGATTCATCATTTTTCATATTTTTTTTATTTATGACATGTTTTTAATTATATTGCACATAATCCACCACCAATAAGATGAAAATTGTAAATAAACACCACTTGAAGGCAGATCATCTCTTTCTTTGTCGTGCTTGATCCTGAGGGTCACCTAGGTGGAGCGTATGAATGTGAGTTGGGGGAAACCATGTAGTGGTGGTGATAGGAGACCTTGTAGTTTAAGTGGTGACCTAAGTGTGTACAAATGGTGACCCATGACAAGGTTTTTGCATGGTCATGTGTTTCATGTTGGTTATTGGGATTCAATAATTGGCAGTGTATGATGTGTGTCAAGGCACCTAGGTGGAGCGTATGAATGTGAATTGGGTGAGGGAAACCATGTAGTGGTGGTGATAGGAGACCTTGTAGTGTAAGTGGTGATCTAAGTGTATATAAGTGGTGACCCGTGACAAGGTTTCTACATGGTCATGTGTTTCATGTTGGTTATTGGGATTCAATAATTGGCAATGCATGATGTGATTCCAGGACCAACTGGTAATGTGCAAGTCGTTATTCTAACACCACTTACCTCGACTCACCACATTTCAACCCTCACAACACCAAAACACCACATCTAAACATTCACTTGGATGGTTCATGACAGTGAACAAAGTTGTTCATAAGTCACCACCAAAAAACGAATGGGTCACCACTTAGCTTGACATACCACATTTTAAGCTACCCTTAGAATATTCAATTGTCAAACCTCCAATGAGCTTACTAGGCTCCCATCTCAACCCTCACAACACAAAAAACACAAGATGCAAACATTCACTTTAATGATTACATGACAGTGCATAAAGTTCTTCATAGGTCACCACATAACAAAGAATGGGTCACCACTTACCTCCACACACCACATTTTAGGTACCCTTACAATATCCAATTGCCTAACCTCTAATGAGCTCACTGGACTCCCATCTCAACCCTCACAACACCAAAAAATGACATGCAAACATTCACTTAGATGGTTACATCATAGTGCACAAAGTGCTTTATAGGTCACCACATAAAAAGAAAGGGGTCACTACTTAGCTAGACATACCACATTTCAAGCTACCCTTAGAATAATCAATTGTCTAACCTTCAATGAGCTCATTGGACTCCCTTTTGAACCCTCACAACACCAAAAAAAGACATGCAAACATTCATTTGTAAGACAACATGATAGTGCACAAAGTGCTTCATAGGTCACCTTATAAAAATGAATGGGTCACCACTTGCCCATGTTAGTGTGACTAATTGAGTACATTAACATTCACATTAAAATCTATCACCAGGAACTCAGAAGACACACAAAAAGTTCAAAACCAGTCCCAAAATCGTAGAGCACAAAACCCTAAACAATAAAATCCAAACTAATTCAAACTCCAAAACTCAAAAAGCACAACACCAAACAAACAAATGAAATAACACTACACTGAAAGCTAAAAAATGAAAATCAAACCAAAAGCAAAACAATAAAACAAATAACCCCAAAGCAAACAAACCAAGAAAACATACCTCAATCCAAATCGCACTCCCAATCCAAAACCCTAAACCCCTCAAAATGGCAACACACCTCTCCTATACTTCCTTCTCCCTTCAAAATGGCAACGCACCTCGCCTAAAATTGTAATAAGGAATGTACTGGAATTTGAATCCTCTCTCCAACTCACACTCCAACACTGCTCCAAATGCAGAGGAACCCCCAATTTAAATTCTCTCCAACTCACGCTGCAACAATGTTCCAAATGTATAAGAAGCCTCAATATTACGGTCATATTGAATTCTAAATTTTAAATTTGTCCACAATAAAATATGAGTACCACACTATAATAAAAAAATATTTGTTACGCCATGTCAACAGTTGTATCCTGACGCAACAATATTGTGGTTGTCTAAATATCAGTACTCTATTAAATATCTGTTAAAAAGTACTCCACCAACAATTTATAAACAATAGATTTATTGGTATTTTTATATGACATTTAACTTTGATATTTTTATTGAATATGGAATTCAAACTCTAGGAAGGTAGGTATTAAGCTTTTTGGTATTTATCAAAGTCTCAATTTAGTTAGGTTATGGAAAAAATTAAACTCACAAAGACTTTTTTATTTTCCAAAAGGGGTAATCATAATCTATGTAGGACTACAATAGAAAAGATCTCGCAATAATTATGGGAATGTTAATTTCCAAGAAACTTCCATTGAAGGAAAGTACACAACTAATAGTTTGAAAATAAAATATTCAAGGTCTATCATCATCTTTGAGAATTCTCTTATTAATATTTATTATATTTTACTTGCAGTTTTAATTGATGGTATTTCTATTACTTCTTTAGATCCTCGCCATGTTAAACTTTTACTTATCTTAATGTATAGAAAATATTAATTATTAAAAGTCAAGTATATAAATAAATACAAATAAAATGAAAATTTGAAAGAATGGATATAATATTGTATGTTAAATATATAATATTAGGATACCATATTCGGTATAATAGTTTTTGTAAATAAATAAAGGAAATACTAAATCTTTAATAAGTATGAGACGATAATGGACAAGATAGAGAGGAGATAAATTAAACTTGGATAATTTGACGGAAAAAAAATACAAAAAGTTTGGATTGTGTTGTATAAGAGGAAGGGTATAATGAGTATTATACTATTCAAATATTTTATTTCTTGTTAATTTATTTAAGTTATATAATTTTAAAATTTTATTATTATTCATCTGCTTTTGTTACATCAAACAATAAAATATTTATTTGTTTCATGTTATAATATTTTTATTTTTATTCTCTTTATTTCTATTTTCAGACTAAATAAATATATAAATAATGAAATTTGGGTGTTAGGATTTGGATTTGGCCCTATTCTTTTGCATTTGATCTGAAAAACCCTTCATTTAGATGAAATTGACAATAATATCCAATAACTTAGCTTGGTGAGTTTTCATATTTCCAGAAAATAGGAAATTGCGTAATTTAGGTATGCTCCCCAATTCAATTCTACTTTCACACTGACTGGTCAAGATCACTCATCTCTTCTCCCTCTTCTTCTCTTCCATCCTCAATTCTTCTCTCTCTTTCTATTTTTTCTCTTCCCAATTATCTTAACCCTATTCAAAATAAGGTATCTTGATGAAGCTTTTATTTTTATTTTTCGTATCGTGAGTGACAGGGTTTTTTCACTTTTAGCATTAGCAAGCCATTTTTGCTTGCCAAAGGGTTTAGCAAAAATAATGAAAAGCGGTGTGGGGGAGACGGAAGAAAGAGCCTTTAATTTTGCATATTCAAACAGCTGGCTTGGGGTTATTTGATGTCGTTTTTAGCACGAAATCTATTCATAATTTATGAACCCTAATTTCATTGCTTTGAGGTTTTAACCGTTTACGTGTTTTTTACTTTTACATAATTAAAATATTAATATTAAAAAAATCTCTTTTTTAGTTTTGCAGATTGTCCATCTTGATCATGGGTTTCAATTCTGTTTATAGAAGCTTGCAGGAGTTATTTCCGCAGGTACAATTATTTACTTTTTTCCCCAAAAGTGTTATTGCACATTAATACATTGTTATTTTGTTTGAAGTATAACTATTAGTTGCTTTGTGATCTAGTAGTGTTTTTTGGATTATAGTTCTGATTTGTGAAGTTGATTTGGAATTCCAATATTATACTAATAAAATAAAAATAAAGATTATTGGACTCTGTAGTTGAGCATTAAGTGCATGAACATGTATAATTTGAACGAATAGATATTGTTTCGATTGTTGCTATTAGTTTCTCTGTTTTTGGTATGGGAGACTGGATAGTGGTTGTATTTCGTACCAGTATTAAAAGTACAAATTATATTCAACTGTTAAGAAATTCCTTGTGGTAGTTGACATATGCTTGAGAATGAACTTACTGGTGCCAAGAATTATATAAATCATCAAACATTCTGTAATCTCAAGTATTTATATAGATGTACTAATCTGGGAATGTGTCTAACTTGTTATCCATACTAAGTCCCGACTGAAGTTGTTTATCAATTTTCTCCGAACAGGTTGATGGCAGGTTACTGAGAGCTGTGGCTATTGAACACCCAAAGGATGCTGATCTCGCTGCTGGAATTGTTCTTTCGGAAGTCATCCCGTTCATGTCCAAAAAATTACCCCATGCAACTCTTCCCCAGGACAATGCCCATTGGGCTACACTAAATGTTGAAGGTGGAGTTGCTTCTTTTGTACATTCATTTCTATATCACTGCACCTTGTTTGCATTGATCCGGTTTACTAATATATCTCTTCCGACATGTTTAAAATGTAGCTGAAAGTGAGGAGGAAGGCAGTAGTTTGAGGCACCGTCAGCTTGTTCAAGACATAGATGTGGGGCCTTCTTCTGCTCCACATTCTATATATACCAAAACAGCTGATTATTCTTTGGTACCAGATTTGAATGAAGCTCTGGACAAGTCTACATTGTTGAATGTCAGTAATTCAAATGATGTTACTGAAAAGTTTCTTGGAATGGATGATATGAAGGAGCTAGATGTTTTTCAGAATTTTGAAGATAACTTCACTGAAGAGATCTCAAACAAGATTGCTTTGGAGACATCAAATGGATTTAGTCAGGAAGATAATGAAATTTTTTATCAGAGACGACGTCATGTTGATGTTGAGTCTGAAAACTTTATTTCTTCTGGTATATGTCAAGAGATGGAACCTGAGCATAATTACCATATCAAGGAGGCTACTTCCACTAAAAACAATGGAAATGGGACTGGAAACCATTTAAATGAGGAGTGGGTAGATTTTGTAGGTGCTTCAGCTGATGATTATAATGCCACTACAAGTCACATACTGGAGGATTCTGAAGCGAACTTGATTGAGTTAAAAAGTTCTGAGGCTCAAGCAGTTTCCCTTGCCCAAGGGAATACACAAAATTCTATAGATAGTCTTCAATTAGAATTGGATGCTGGGTTTTCTAGTGTTGGTGACAAAACTAGTTATGTTGAAGATTATATTGGTGGGAAGAATGAAGTTAGCCAATATAGTCAAGTATGCAGAATTGATCTGCTTGAGGAAATCATTGATGACGCCAAAAGTAACAAGGTATTAGTAGTCCTAGATTTCATTTTTGGATGTTAGGAATACTAGCTTTATAACAATATATCATATGTGACAGAGGTTATGGAGGCGACGTTAAAATCATTGTTGTTGTACTGAATGATTAAACAATAGAGTAGATATCATAGTGATGTATAAGCCTTGTTAATATAGAATGATATGCTTATAGTTTGGTGGTAACTTTAATACTTGTGACATCTTAAGATAATTTGACATTGATGCAGAAAACCTTGTTTTCATCAATGGAATCTCTTATCAACTTGATGAGGGATGTGGAACTTCAGGAGAAAGCTGCAGAGCAGGCCAGTATGGAAGCTGCTACTGGAGGGTCTAATATTCTAGCCATGGTAGAAGGATATAAAACAGTGCTGGAACAAGCTAAAGAAGCAAATGACATGGTTGTATCAAAGTCACAAAATCTTTTGCATTTATTGTTTTGTATGAGATGAGCAAAAAATATTTATTGTCAACTTGTTCTTGCAGCATGCAGGAGAAGTTTATGGAGAAAAAGCAATTCTGGCAACTGAACTGAAGGAACTTCAATCACGGTTACTCAGCTTGTCTGATGAACGGGATAAGTCTCTTGCAATTCTCGATGAGGTACTTTGCACTTTAGCTTTTTCTTAGAAATTTAATCATCATACCTTTGCTGCACATATTTCTGCATTTCAGAATACCTTGAACACCTTCCTAACTAGTGTAATAATCAGAGTCTTCTCTATTATAGCATAATAGCTAAGGAAGGCATGTGATTTAAAAAATTGGTTATGATGCAAAAATATTCCTCTGTGCAATTGGATTGCTTAACTAGACGATTAAGAAGTAAAATTGCTAGCATCTTATTTGGTTAATTTCTTTGTTCTGGCTTCCAGATGCGCCAAATTCTTGAAGCACGACTAGCTGCAGCAGAAGAATTGAGGAAAGCAGCTGAGAATGAAAAACTGGAAAAGGAGGAATCTGCACGAAAGGCTCTTGCTGAAGAGGAAAAATTGGTGGAGAAGGTACTACATGAATCAGGAAGACTACAGCAGGAGGCAGAAGAGAATTCGAAGGTTACTTGTCTTTCTCATCCTTCTGAACCAGTCCATTTATTCTACATGTAATATTTGGGACAAAGCTCCTATAAATGAGCTTGTTTTTAAAGTGAACCAGGGTTAATCTGCACTTAAATCTTGTGGTTTAAGATCATAATCCATCTTAAATTAAATTAAGGAATGGTACACCCTTATTTATTTTGGAGGCAAACTCAAGTTTTTCGTTGATATTTTATGATGTTTATTTCGACCTTTTAATCTCTGCAGTTACGGGAGTTCCTTATGGATCGAGGGCAGGTTGTTGATATGTTGCAGTAAGTTGTTTTTCAGTTTAAACATTGTTGCATTTTTCTGCCTGTTTCCGGTATTAATATTTTTTAATCCAATTCTCTTAGATGTTAATTATTAATTCCTTTTGAAAATTACTGTCGGTTCCAGATTATTAGATTATGACCAATACGTTATACTTTTAAATGGTCATTGTCGTACTAGAAGGCATTTTGTTTAACATCATTTCCCTGAAATTGTTGTTTCGATCTTTTACTAGGACTTGGAATATTTTTTCCTTTCTTCCCTCAACATGCATATCTGTGTATTATGTTATCAATTGACCGTTTGTAGTTGTAGTATTTTTGTACTTTCTAATCTAATATATTTACTTTTGATTTAACTTTGCAGAGGAGAAATTTCTGTTATTTGTCAGGATATTAGGCTCCTAAAAGAGAAATTTGATGCAAATCTTCCATTGAGTAGATCCTTCACCTCAAGCCAGACCACTTGCAAGTTAGCTTCATCAGGTACGTCCCACAAAACCATGGCATCTGACGTAGGTTCTGTGCATAGTGATTCATCTGAAAGAAGAAAGACAAGCCGGGTAACTTCAAGTGAAAGCCTTTCTTCCAAAAGTGGGCACGACGAGGAAAAATCCAAAGCTGATCACAATGCTCTTCTTGATGATGGATGGGATATTTTTGAGAAAGATGCAGAGCTGAATTCTGAAGTTTACTGACTGTTTGGTCTGCTGAGGGGGAAAAACACAGTAGTTCGTGCTATTGTTTATACAACAAAATAAACGTTAGAATCCATGGATGTCACTGATTAGTTGTGATCTGAATATTTTTGCTATATATATATATATTGTTATGCAATTTTTGTATATAAAAACGTCCTTGAGAATTACTTGATTTCTTCTGTCACCTGTAATGGTTATTGCTATATCTTTATCTTCATTTAATTACAGAGAGGGCTGTGCAGGCAAACCACATGAGCCCTGTGTTTGGATGTGTGGAAGAAAAAAAAGATATAGAAATTATGCAAGTTGATAAAAGAGAATAAAATTATATAAATTGAGTATTGAATTGTTTGATTGAAGAGAAATATTAAAGAAATTTGATTAATTGTTTTCTAGTAATTTGGTTTGATTATTTGAAAGGAAATAAATTAGTAAATTTATACTTTGGTAGAAGTTACAGAAGCCCAGGGGAGGAAATTGGACTCCCAAGGTGAAGCATTATTATCAAGTCTCATCAAGCTAAACATTTGAAGGATAAAAGGTAATTTGAAAACGAAGTTATGTGATTTTCACTATTTACTCAGCAAACAGATGAAACTCATAACTAACATTTTATTTCAATGTTTTTTTTCTTCTCCAAACCAATCACAGTATCAGAGTGTACATGAGTCAAATTCATCTAGAACGGTCAGTTTGGGTATATACACACGCAAGGGCTTCATTCAATAGACCAAAATTTTATAATTAAAACAGTGAAATTTAGGAGAAAAAAAATATAGATATCAAATTTATGAAATGATAAATAGTAAAGAATTTAAAAATTGCAATGAATCCAGTTTTTAACAAACTCCAACATTTGAAGCTAACAAATCATTGATTATATTATACATGTCCATTTGATTGTGCGGTGAAATGAAAAACAGAAAAAGACAGGAGGGAAGTAAATAATGTTCTCTTATTTTGCGCGTTAGGTTTTTCCACTACCAGTTCACGTGTCTCACCATAGAAAAGGTTTTCTTTTAAGAAACATTCTTGTTTTTCCAGCCTTTCTACTATTTGGCTCTTTACTACTTATGTCTTGTGTGCCATCATCTTCCATTCCATGACCAATTAATTTTGTATATATTTTATTGCAAACTAAAGTTATGGTTGCTACTGATATATGACAAAATCACTATGCTGCCCTTATCAACTGTTCTAGATTTTTAAATCACTAAGCTCAGTAACAACTAACACTTTACAAACAAATATTTAATATAAAAACCAAATAGTCTTACTAACTATACATTCTATAAGAATAAATAAGATTTAACTAGTATTTTAATATGGACATTATTCATAATAAATGTTTGTTTTTATGTAACTAAAATTTATAATAAGTTGATGCTTCTAAATATATAAATTATAATTAGAAATGTTATAATTTTAAACTGATAGTTTGCAAATAGAATTGGACAGAACTGTTTAATTATGTTGAGTTGAACATTTACCAGTATATAAATAGTTTTAATTAATTAATTAATAGTGTCAATGGTCTGTTAGAATGAAACACATTTTGGAATAAGAACCAACAAATTTGATTTCAAATTAGGGAGTAGTGATCCTTATTGAAAGAACTAGAAATTGGCACTAAACAAGTTAAATGTCCATCAAATCCATCTGGAATTGGAGTCCCATTTCAATTTAAAGAGAACACAACATTTCAGATTTATTCAATCCAGGAAAGATTAGTCAACATGAGGTTGTTTTCAGAAGTAACAGAACAGAAGAAATTACTATATCAATCAAGTTATTCTTGTGAGTAGAATTTTTTGTTGCAGACAAAGAGAGAAGTAATTTAGGATGAGATTTTCTACAACAGCAGGATCGTGAAGTGTGTCATCATGAATTGACAAAATGTAGTTATGGCCTCTTAAATAGGCCATATTATGAAGAAACTTCTGTAAATAAGTGTTGGTGAACTCTCTGAATAAGTCAACTAATCATTAATAATGGATTGGAACCTTTTACTCCAGAAAATTTAGCCTGGTTTGTATATGTTATTGTGTGTGTGATATCAAAAACACTTAAACATGAGACTGAGTTGTATCTTCATTTTGAATTATAAACAGGCTGGTTTGTAATTTACATGTTGAGAAGGAACTCCTGCTTCATATAGCCCCTTTAGTTACCTACTCTATCCCCTAAACTCTCCCCTTTTAACAATACAAGTCTCACTTCATCTCTTCACACTCAGTATGGTGTTCAGCAAAAATGGAAACCTAACTTCTACTTAAACATAGCTCTAGCTCTGCCATTTCTTCAACTTGTAGTGCCACCAAGATCAAACTTTGATGATATTTAATTTCACTCGTGCCAGCACAAGAGTAACACAGTGCATCTCCAGATTATGTAAAGTCGTGTCCTCTGCTGCCGAATTTGTTTGGAACACCTCTCCCATGATCGAATCTTTGAACCCCTAACTGAGAATACACTGGCTGCCATTTTTTCTCTACTTCAAATTTGATGCCAAGTTTTTCAGGACTTGATGAAAACCTGTGCTTGCTGTCTGAATACTGAAGGGGAAGACTGGACCAAATATATAGGGGAAGAATTTGAAGATATGAAGGAAGCAAATTTGCGGTGGATGATTTATGTTCTTCTGGCCTTTGATTGCAGCTTTGGGACATGTCCCACTATCCACCTAAGATGACAAAGTTACACCCATGAGCCTGTCTCCTTTGCCAAACACGCTTGAGAGGGACTACTCATCCACTATTACTGACCAAGGGTTAACCTTGTCGCCCCATTGTTAATGCCTATCTCTTTTGTAGGATGTGTCTGCATCTAATTTGCTACAATGTTTGTTATCTTCTGTTTTGTTTTATTTTCTTTTGCATATTTAAATAAGACATCAATGGAAACCCCTTGTATCTATAAAAAACAAATGGTGATAATGTAAAATAATGAAATACATTGGTTGTTGCAACTTGTCAGCAAATAAAGACATTCTTAATGACAGTTATAAATAGTAGGTCATAGGCCTAACCATTGTTAACCTGACTATTTATAGGTCAAATAAAATACTAAACCAGTCGGTGGATGAAGCATTGTAGTTCTAATCATGACTCAATAATAACGATGCTACAGTGTTTAAGTCCAAGTCATGGTTGACATGATTCATTGATCATCATGACAAAACCACTATTAATTATTCTGCTTCAACAAGCTGACTCATCTACACGATGCTTATACAATACGGACGACACTGTCTCTTGTCCCTTCTTTCTATGTTAGAATATTCCTTCTTCCCCTCAGAAGAGTTAAAATAACCTCAAATTCCATACCATGTTTTATGTACAGAAAATAAAACTGTCATCACTCAGACTCTATAACCCGCAGTGAAAGACTAAAAGACACAAAAAAACTCTACCTTTTATTAGCATACCATCCACATTACCCTTCCCCCCTGAAAAAAAAGGTATAAAAAGGGAGATTTCACATAAATTTGTGGGGTGATAAGTAAATAGAATACACCTGGATACTACTAGTAATGCAGTTAATGTATTCCTCCTGGGTTTGATGTTGAATACTCCTAAAATAGAACATGCCTTTCCGCACGAGGCCATAACACAATCATGTGTTCTGATTTTTCAAAGGGTTGTTGAAGGCAAAGTTGTGCCCTGTAGTAGTGGCCATGATCACGTGTACTGTGTTGCCTCAAAGCAAAACCAAGTCGTTGTCGTTGTCGACCTGACATGCCTTCCTCTTATCATTGCCGGCACCAGTAAACCACGTCAAATTCCTTCACATTCACTTCATGTTGAGGACCTTCCTTTCCTGCTGAATTTCATCTTCACAAATCGTGCTCTCACCCTCACATTTAAAAGATTAGTCCCACATCGCTATGTCCGCTATTCTAGAAGTGGACAGCGTCAACATAATTGGGCCACCCTCCATAATGTAATGCATTGGTTCAAGTACATTCACTCTTACACGTGTGTCTGCCTATTAATTCTCTGTCATGGGACCCGACCAACAACAAATTGAAATCTGAAGTTTGAAATTTTCATTGCCAAAAAGATAAGAAGATTCATTCTAGATAGAAGTGTAAAACAAAATTATGAACTGTTGTCAAGATGTTTGAACAAATTACCAACAAACACTTAGTTACTTTTACTATAAATTTTAAGCTTAAAAGGGTGAATTGTTTTTCCAAAACAAGAATATACTCTTTTATAAGAAAAACTGTGACAAACGAGTCCTTAGTTAATCTAGTTAGTGTAGTGAGATTAAGCATGCCAATAATTAGTATAATTTTACCATAAATGTCCTAAAAACTATTGAAATTTCATTCTTATGGAAGATTAGAAAGGAAGAGCCAAAAGTCTTAACTTGAAAAAATTGAAAGAGAATTTGTGTAAACATGGTTTGCTGTCCTTTTCCGAAAGACAAGGATGAGTAAAACAAACTGAAAGGATAAGATATTTGTGGTGCAGTGTGATAGTGTACCCCATTTGCTGCTCAAAACTATAACACAATAAAGTTTTAAATTTGAAAACTCATCTCTCTCTTACAATAAAGCTTCTCTTCATACAAGAATAAAGATTGTCTCAAGACTCAAGAAAAAAAAACATAATAATAATTGAGGACACTAACTACAGAAATAAAACAAAATAAAGATGAGGGAGAAGGAATTTATCTGAAATAAAGATAACGATATGTTGCATGTATGCTTAGACCATTACTTGCAATAGTATATGTTATACATGTTTCTCACAATTGATGACAAGGAAATCCTACCTACATCTTATAAACAATTCAATCATTTTCACAATCATCCCTTTCACTCCATTTCTCTATTTAAATAACATTGCATTATAAATACTTTATGTATTCGAAGTTATTTATTCATTCTTTAAACTTAATTAATCCACCATACTTCATAAAAGTATAATTAGAAATATATGTATTTACATCTTCAAATTGTAAAATAATCAAAGTTTTGAAAAATAAAAAAAGTTAAAATAACTAAGCTTCAAATGGGAATATAAAATTAATTGTAAATACTATAAAAGTTAAGTCAACGTTTGACCGGTATTAAATTTCCATATAAAGTGGAAATGAGGTGTTTTTTTTTAACCTTAAGTTTTTGTTGGATATAATGACATAGGTGTACTTGCCAAAAACAAATTGAATAATATTTTCCTTGGAATAAAATTTAACAGAATAATGTATATCGAAAGGCTGAAAATAAATTTCATACAATGATACAACATGAGAAATGAGAAGTAAAACCATGAACATAAATATAAGCTAAATAATCAATAGAATAAACATCAATCACATCATCTTTTTCTTTTCCTTTTTTTATCAGATATCTTGAACATGAGCACTAGTTTGAAATAATTGAAGAGGGGTCTTTCATTCCAAACGCAAGGCTTTCTTGATGTCATTCTGTCAAAGAAGAAAAAAACACAAAAAAAAAACATGATTATGAGTAATTAAGTAAAAACTAACAAACATTTGTGTAAGACTATTTGTTTGAAAATAATATTAAAAGTTCTGGAAAAGTATGGTAATAAATTTAAATATTTAATTTTTTTGAATAACTATGGATGAGAATGAGAGAGAAAAAGGTTATTACTTCAATGGCTAATGGCTTCGTGGTTGGGCTATAACGGTTGATGACATGACCTTCTTCATCAACTAGAAATTTAGTGAAATTCCATTTGATTCTAGAACTCACAAACCCAGATTTATTTGCTTTCAGGTATTTGTACACTGGTGTACTATCTGATCCATTCACACGCACCTACATCTCATCATAAAACATCAATTTCTCATATAAACTATATTTCCATACACAACTTTTTATTAAGATTTATATAAATTATAACTAAAGTAGTAAATGTTAATTAATGATAAATAATATGTCTGAAAAAGTGTTTCAACATGCATGAGTGAAATTATTGACTTGCAAAATTTGTTCATTATTTGGATTATGCAAATGCAATTTAAGTGAGTCAAGAGTAGTCTATACCCATAGCAGCAAGCTCTATAAAACTTCACCAAAAATTACATAATTCATAAGAGTGATCAGCACCAAAACATAACAACTATTTGTTTACCTTCTCTTTAGTTTGAGGGAAAGATAGGACTATAGTTGGAAAGCTTTCCATGATAAGATTTTTTTTTTCTGTTTTACTCTAATAATATATTCTAATAATATATTGTACTAAATAATTACTTAAAAATATTATTTATTGAAATAATTTAAAATTTAATTTTTGAAAAATCAAATTTTGAACATAATTAAGTGAAATTTGAGCGAAATATCAATTGGAATTTGATTTTTGGAGAATTAAATTGTGATTTTTTTATTATTTTATTTAAAAGTAAAGAGAAGATAATTTTAAAATGAATATTATTTTAAAATAAACAGTTAAAATTTATTTTTAATAATATTATAGAATATATATATATAAATAAAAATTTAGAAAGATAATTATATTGAGGGGAAAATATGTTAATAAGAAAATTTAGTAGTAAAAACTAACATTTATAAATTTTGTAATAATTTTTTTTAATTTTGGTTTGAAAAATGTTATAGATAAAAGACGAAAGAAAGAATTTTTTAAAAAAGTGGGAAATCTTTATTGATCTCTGAATAATAAATATAATAATTAAAATATTTGTAATAAATATTTTCGTAAAATTATTCGAGATTTTTTTTTTTTTATAAAAGACAGTAGTTCCCGTCTCCTATTGTTATTGTCACAATTATTTTAATAATTACGTGTATGATTAAAAATAAACTTAACATTTTATAAAGTAAAAGATTGAAACTTGGTTTGAAATATTTTTTAGCATAGGATTTAGTTTTACATTTACATCTATATTTTATTTATAAATAAATATTTATTAATATTACATTTTTTTAATTTAATACAAAACTAAATCACTTTTAAATATTTAATTTTATAAAAAATTAAATTTTCACATTTTCAATTTTCAGTAATTAGTAAATGCTTACATTTTCTAAATATATAACATTTTTTAAATAATTATTTCTGAATATAATTAATTTTCACTTTTTATTATATTTATCTTTCTAAAATTTATTCTTCAATATAATCTTTCCAAACTTTTACTTTTTAAAAAATATATTTTTCTACAATTTTATTCAAAAGATTTAATTTTAAGGATAATACCTTTTATTTTCCTTCAGTTTTAAATAAGAAAACAAAAACATCCAGAATACAGTACACTGGAAATAAAATATTCTGATTGTTATTTCTACCTGATTTCACCTAATCACGATTTAGAATTCAGTTGACATTAGGTTAAAATAAATTAGCCTCTAATATTCAGGAAAATATTTTACTATTACAGACAATATCATCTAATCTTCCGACAAACACCCAACATTTTAGGCTCATTTTCAAATGTGTGTGTCGGTTTGTTCCATTTCAAATGCAAAATAAAAGAAAGAAGTGCCTTAGAACATGCAAAAGAAGTTCTTAGAATAAGAAAGCTCTCTAATTATCCTTTGCCAATGTAACATCCTCAACAATATCTGGATCAAATTGCATTTGGATTAGAAAAATCAAAAACCAACAAATATCTCTTATGTTTCATTCATGTTTCTCCAAATACCAAGTAATGTCAGTTCCACAGAAAGAAGAAGCAAAGTACCTTTCCAAAAATGGGATACTCAGCTTTATATCTTGTACATGCAAAGTCATGTGCCTCTTGGCTAGTTCCAGGCTCTTTCTTCAAAAATTGGTTGCAAGGAAATGCCAATATCTCAAGACCTAAACATCAGTAGAACAGTGATCACTTTCCTTTTAGGCCAACCAAAATCTGAATAACTTCAAAATGAATACCATACCTCTGCTTTTGTATGTGGAATAAAGCTGAGTTAACTGGGTGTAATTGGCATCAGCAAATCCACTGTTTGTTAAATGTGCATCACTTCAGTTAGTCACCAAAGGAGTAGAAAAAACTATTTTGTGCTTTCTTTTGCTCATTAAGAAAGAAAACAAAAGAATGTCGTGCTAAAAAGTAAGACCAACCAACCATTTTGAAGCAACATTAACCACAAGAAGAACTTTGCCCCTGTAGGCGTTCAGGTTCACATCTTTGCCTCTGGCATCCTGTACCAATCACAGTCAATAAACTTGTGTGAACATCTTCTATAACCCTCTTCTTTCTAAATACATTTTTTTTCACTATTGGTCAAAACTTACAAGATTTTGTACATTTTACTTTTTTTGACACATGATTTTAGACTTTTGTTTTGGTTGAGGCATGATAAGAAAAAAAGTGTACCTTGACAGTGAATTCATGAATAGAATTTTCTGAGATTGATTGAGAAGCACCCATTTTGTCTGTGTTCTAAGATGTGAATACTCTTGGTACCACTTCTTCTCTTTTCTTTTCTGATCTATAAGTAAGTCTGTTATATGTTCATGTCTTGCAGAATCAGAGTTCAAGCATTTATAGCAATCTGATTCAATAACTTGTTGGCACGAAAGCCCTTTCCCTTTCTCTTGATTCTAAATCTACTCTTACAAATATTATATTTTACTAGTATTTTCTTCTCATACGATTACAAAAGATTTGTTCTTCATGTGAATGAATTGGTGTTGCGCACCTCAATGTTTTTTAAAGTATTGAGTGGTCACCTTACACCCTGGAAACATAACATGGTTTGCATGACCTAAGAATGAGATTCAGTTCAAAAATAGTTCCTCTTATTGATTTGCACAGGATTTTATATACACTACAAAATTCAAAGCTAAAAAAGCACTACATATGATAGAATATTACACCAACTTATCTACTTGTTCACAGATGAAAAATGATAAAATCATGAAAGATGTATACACAATTTAAGTATGACCTAGATTAAAAGAGAAAAATATATTTCAAATGATAAAATGATGTATGTGAAATATCTTATCATCAAAATGTTCTAATTTATGATGGTTTGTTAGCTAAATGAGATATGAACTATTTTATTGATGTCAGTGAACCAATAATTTAATTGTTTTGTGACATGGTATATATATATATATATATATATATATATATATATATATATATATATATATATATATATATATATATATA
>Ga0123342_1005816_pt1 | contig 17577 bp, 6 predicted proteins | sample Turbeawhitnodule_FD_89960 | JGI IMG/M metagenome (GOLD analysis project Ga0123342, IMG submission 89960) | Root nodule microbial communities of legume samples collected from Mexico - Turtle bean Mexico white nodule | ecosystem: Host-associated > Plants > Roots > Nodule | place: Mexico: Nepantla...
ATAACCTTTGATCCATTGAAACATGAAGACTTGACATGATTTTAGTTATTACAAAACTTAACATTAAAACCGAATACTTGTATTTTTAAACATTTTAATTCCTTTAAATGTTCCTTTACACAAAAAAAAAAAAATATATATATATATATATATTTAGCAATAATCAATTTGATTTCATTTCTTAAATTATGTATTTGAAGTTCATTCCTATTTAGCTTCCCACAATTTTAAGTATCTATAAGCATATTTGAATTTTTTTATAAAATGGTCAAAATACTAGTTTAAATAGATATTAATAATACATAAAAAAATAGCCATCAAAACCAATTTGGTGGCAATATCTACAAAATTATTTTTTAGCTACTGAAATAGAATCGGTCGTTGTAATTAAAGAAAAAAATATTTAGCCATCGAAATCAAATATGTTGTTATAGGGGTCTCCATTTAGCCACCGAATTAGCCACCAAAAGTTTATTTTTAATTAATCCACTAGCGACCGAAAATGGTGGTCGCTATCACCTTCTATTTCAACCACCGATTTGTTTATAAAAGTTTGGTCGCTAATTTGATTTCCGAATTTTGGTGACCAAATTTTTTGCAACCGATTTAGCCACTAAAATTTTGGTTGCTAATTTGGTTTCTGAATTTTGGTGACCAAATTTTCTACGACCGATTTAGCCACCGAAATTTCAGTTGCAAATTAGCGACCACTTTATAATTCGGTCGCTAAAGGCTTTGCGACTAGGGTTTTCGCTTCCATCTTTATTTGGTGACTGTTTCGGTCGCAAATACGTTTAGCCACCAATTATAGTGCTTTTAGCGACCGAATTTGGTGGTCGCTAAAAGTGATTTTTTTTGTAGTGTACTTTCTTGTGGTATCATTCAAAGGACGACAAAAGGTTAACTTTCTTCTTCTTTGAGGTAAGTACTAAACTTTTTAGGTTTATAGTGGTATGTGTGTGCTATTTGGGGTTTTGGAGTTTATTAAATGTAGGGTAGAATGAGGTTTAGGAAACTCATCGATAGATGTTTTGTAAGGAAAAAAGTTGTCTTATTTTGTTTCCTTTAACAAAAAGTAGTATATTTGATATTTTGTTTCTTATGTTATGCAAAACTTTTTTTTTATCCTCTCTAACATAATGTGTGATAAAATCTTAAGTTGATAACGTTAACAACAAAGAACTACATATTGAAGATATATGTATATAACATAAGACATTATTTGTTGCATCATCTACTTTTCAACAAAATCAACTCACAAATTTCCATGTTTATCACATGAATGCTTGATTGGATGTTGTTAGTATTCTGAAAGGATATTCAAAAAAAAATTCTCTTTTGCATAACAAGTTGAATGCAACATAAATGTGTCAACTAAAATACTATCAACTTGTGATAAATCACTACATAAAGACAAAAGATTTGCATACAAATTTCAACAATCTTATTCAAAACGTCTATATATAGAAGTTCTTTCAAGTGAAAAAAGACTAGTGATTTTGAGTGATTCTAAGCAACCTTACATGAAATAAAATTCTTTGTATATAATAATGTTAAAAAACTTATTGCAAAATCTTTAGAACTTATAAGAAGACCATGGAGAAAGTGTTTCTTATATTATCAAACATTCACTCTATGAAGTCCTCTCTCTAGCAAGAGATGCTAATAAATTATATTCTATATATTGAGAATTATCATTGTAATCACACAAACAATTTTTTTTGTTGTAACTAAAAGTAGTAGTCAAAGATTACTTTAGAAAAATCAAAACTAGTTTTGTCCTAAAAATAATATTTTTTTTTATCTCAAAAGAATTAAAAGGATAAGAAATAGTGACTTTGTGTATTTATTATAGATCATAAGGGATAGTGAGAATACTTGTAGTTAATTATTGTTCAAATGAACCATTTACAATTTATAAAGAAAAAATAAATGTAGTATAGTGTTAGAGTAAATCGGTATATAAATTTAAGTATTGGTTCATCTATTATATTTGTACTAACTTTTCATGTATTGCATTTTGTACTGACTTATGATTCTTTGAAGCATTTTCCAACTATTATTACATTATCATCTCCAAAGTGTCATATCACCAATGTCAAATAAACGTGAAAGTAAGTTTTATTCAACTTCCTAAATTAATATATATTTTCTATTTATTTTAATGTTTATGAAAAGACCTTGAGTCTGATTGGTGTATAAAATACCTAATTATAAACTATTCCTACATTGGGTTTCAAATAAAGTTATGGATGAATTTTAACTTAGAATCCCACCTAAACACAATCGACTTGTCAGAAAAAAAATGTTATCAAATAGGTTTATAAGTGAATTAAAATTTTGTATCACAAGAATTGTGTTGGTTGAATTCAGATACAGATTCTTAAATTCATTGAAATTTATTATGATCTAATTTTTTTTCTAAATTAGGTTTTCAATTTTAGTTTTCTTAAATTTTAATTATATTTTATTTAAAAATTACAATTTTTAATTACAAAAATTTTGGCCTAAAAATTTAAATTTAAATTTAATTAATATATCTCTCTACAATATTTTAAAAACTACAATAAAAAGATAAAAAAAAATTATTTTAAAAATAGAGTTAAAATTTGATTTGGTTCAGAATTAGAATTTAACAATTTAGTAGCAAATCATATCAATTCACTCTACGCATGTACTCAAACCCTCAAAATGAAGGATTAAGCAAGCTAGAATTTTTTACTTCGAACAACTCAAACTCTACCCAATTATCAAGTCTAACAATTTTTTAAAAAATATTCACTAAAATACAATTTTGTGATGTAATGGGCTAAATCAAGCCATAAAATACACTGTCACAAGATATTTAATATAACATATAAATAATTGTCCTTTTTTTAATATAAACCCTAAACCTTATATGTATGTGAAAACTAGTTCAATTTAATTGTGTTTTTAAGTTTTTTTTTGTAATTTTTGAAAAAAAAATGTCATCTAATGATGTGTAGCTAGATGATGATTTTGTTTGAGAAATGCACTACCAAATATTTACTTAAGAGATTGTTTTTTATAGTTATTAGGAGGTTGCATCCAATGAGAATGTCCGACACAACTTCAAGTTTGACAAGTGAAGTGTCTAGAAAGATGACCATCTATTGAACAAGGAAGCTTTGATGATTTTCAAATCTGTAATGTACTACTTTGTGTGTCTAGTTAGGTAGATTTTATATTGTTAATTTGCCTCCAGTTACATGATCCAAGTTAATTTGATTTGAAATCTCCTTTAAATGTTTTGATTTTCAAATTTGTGTTTATTTTAATTAGTTGATTCGTATTTTAATCACTTGAAATAACTTCTATTTAAGTCTGATGACTACAAAAAGTATTTTAACAAATTAATTTATCATATCAACTGGTTGAAAAAACTTAAAAGGTTTTTAAAGGATTTAAAAATGATTTGTTTTCTTTTTGTCTTTTCTGGTAAGAAAATCAATCAGTTATTTTGATAAATGAATTGGGTATTTTATGTGGCGATTTCAACAAAAAATGAAAACAATCAGTTAGTTTAAAAAATCAATTAAATGATTTTAACAGAATACTGTAATGATTTTCAAACTATTTTAATTGATTTAAAACTATTTTCATTAAATGATCAAACTGTTTTAACAGTCTTTTAAAAGTCTATATAAAGATGTTTTTCTTATCATTTAAAAAATAGCATTGAATAACACTTTTCAAGAAAGAAAATCAAATTGTTTTAGAATCATTCTTGAAATCTTAAATTATTGTTGCAGTGTGAAGTAGATTATGGGTTAACTTTTTTGTTGTTCTTCATTTGTGAAAAACCCATGTCTACTTAAAATTCTTTTACTTTAGTGTTGTAAACAAATTTAGATAAGGTTTCTAAAATCTGTGTGTTGTTAAGAGTGTTGTGTGTTCTTGAAGAGTTCAAGATCAATGTTGTTTTTGTAATTTTGCTTGATTGCATTAGTGAATTCTCAGAGGTGTGCTGAGGACTAGATGTAGCTCTTGGTTAAGAGTGAATCAGTATAATTCTTTTATATGATAACTCATTCCCCACTCTGATATTTGCAATATAAAATGTTTTCAGTGTTCTGCGCATAAAACAATGAATTGATTTCTTAAATCAACTAACTTAAATTTTGGTTATATAACTGTTAATTTTTTTATAACCAGTTGAATAGATTAATCAATTGGTTTATTTAATTGAAGTTTGCAATCTAACACTAGTATTTTCAAAAATCTTACAAAAACAATTCACCCCCCTCTCGTATCAAGCCACATATTCTAACAACATCTTATGACGTATACAAGAGTTATCACTCTTATATTACTAATGAACATGAACATATCTTTCTCAAAACTACAAGGTTTGGAAGCTTTAAATCTTATGCACATTCTTGAAGCAAGACTTTCAACATTTTCATAAGTCCTCCTTCTTCAAAAAGATTTTCTATATATAGAGCTCGAGAAGAAAATATTTATTGCACATCTTTTGTAGACATTATGATGTTCTTCTATTACTAATGCTTCTTCTTGTGTTTGAGCATGCTTTGAGGTTCCAAGACACATTAAATGCTTTTGACTTAGCATTGAATGCATGTGACTTCTTTGACAATACTTATTGAGCATGGTAGAGCTTCACAAATATGAGTGGGTGACTTATTTCCACCTTTTAAGTAAAGTGCAATGCCTACCACAACACCAACATCTTGCCTTCTACATAGAAGTCATTTGCATGATATAAATTTTACCACGTTTTTCCAAGAAATATTTCATATTAACAAGACTTGTGGAATCTTCTTGGAAGAATGAAAAAAAACATACATTTCTTTTGATGAGATAGAGTTGATACTTTCTTTATAATATACATAAAATTATATTTTATGCTTAGTTGTTGAAGTAAACAATCAAAATCAAACACATAAACTCTTTGAAACACTACAAGAAAACTATTAAATAGAAACTAATTTTAGAGACAAAAAATAATTAGTTGCTATAGTGACTAAATTAGAGACCATTTAAAAGACTAAAAAAATTATTGGTTTCTATTATTGATAAATAGTTTCTAAATTGGTAATTAGCTACCAATGTTTTTGCTACCAAATTTAGAATCTAAATAATTAGTAGTTAAAACATTGGTAGCTAATTAGATACCAATTTAGAAACTATTTATCAATAATATAAACTAATTTAGAAACTAACAAATTTTTAGTCTTTAAAATAATCTTTAATTTAGTCACTATAGCAACTAATTAGTTTTTTTTTTTCTAAAATTGATTTCAATTTAATGATTTTCTTGTAGTGAAGTAGATCAATCATACCAACAAAAAAAACTAGTTTTGTTAGGTGAGAAATATATACAAAAATTAAAATATATAAATAAATAAATTTTAACACATGAAATAACTTTAATTTATTATTTTTTACAAGTTTTTAACAATAATAACATATTTGAATTCAACGAGGAAAAACACATATATTTGTTAACCTCTCTCTTGCTTTTTAAAATTTTATTTTGGCCCAAGCATCTCTTCCCTTGTCATTGGATGGTCATGTTGGTGTTTGGAGTTTGGACCAGGACTCTGACTAAAAGCCTAATTTTGGGTCATCACTTTGATCCTTAACGATGATGGGTCATACTTAAAGCTGGTCATGGGTAAGCGACACAGACCCCAAATCTGAACCCTCTAGGCCTTTTCAGTACAAATATATTATCTTCATTCGTTTCACTCATTAATATATACATATAAGGTAAGCTTGGAAAACTTTCTCACGATTTTCTTACAAAATAAAAATAAATTAAATTTTAATAATTTTTAAAAAATTAATATTAACTTATATATATATATTGTATTTATTTTTAAAATTTGGTATATTTTTAATTTTTTTTATATATTGTCGTAGTTAGAAGTACCAATGTAATATAGTTCCTCTCACCTATAATAATTATTTCCGTCCTAATTCTGTTACACAAATAAAAAATAATGCGTAGATGTAAGAGAATAATACTTTAATGAAATTATATTAATATTATATTAAAAAGTTAAAATAAATTTCTTAAAGATATAAGTAAAAAAACAATTAAAATTCTATCAAAAACTAAAATATAACATCGAGACTTATTTTTCGTACACGATACTTATTATATTATGACCAAGGAAGTAATGTTTCTACATTAACACATTAAAAAATATATTATTTAAACCTCGAATTTGTCGTAAATTATATTTGTCAGGCGCTTTCTCTAAACTCAATTATAAGTAACAACAGTATTTTCAAAATTCAATCAAATTTTAACTAAATTCACCCTATTTAATAATACCATACAATCATATTATTTTAATTAATTAAGAGATTTTTAATTAATTAAGATTATTTTTAACAAGTTCCTTATAGTTAATATCAAGTTGAAGTGAAACACACTTTCAAAAAATATAAATAAATTTGATTAATATAATTAAATGATATTAACTAATATTCTTACTTAAATGAAAAAAATAGTTTTTTTTTCTCATAAGCAGGGGAGAGAGTTAAATGCTACACATAATGTTATATAACATTTATTTTAGCAGGAATAACTTTTTGATGGATTGAGAACTTTCACCTACTCTAAAAAAAAAAAAAAAATCCGTCAAACCCTAATTTCTTGATTGAATATTCTCTATATAGTTGAATTTCCATTAATGACGAAAAAAAATGTTAGTTGGTATCTATTTTCATTTTCTCAAATTTAATATGAAGAATCCTTGATGAAAATAAAATCCATAACACAAGAAAAACAGTTCACTATAATATAAAAGAAATTAAAAAAAAAAAACTAATGTAACGTACACCACTGTAACAATTATATTGCATTTAAAACTCTAGTTAAAATTAGACTAAATTATAATTTTACTCTTTCTCCTTTTTAGATACGATTTTGGTCTCCAAATTATGTCCTTTATTTCTCCAAAAATTTCTTAAAGTGTATTTTATTTTCTAAATTAACCTAAGTGGAAACTTTTCGAACTCAACATTGAAGTCACCAACTCTATACAATGTCAATTAAGTAAGGAATAAGAGATATACTCAAGTGTTATAAACAATTTTAGTTTCTATTTTCTTAATTTCTCATTGCAGACGCATATATTTGATGTGACATTGTCCAGATTTTGATGTCACCAAAAATCCCAGGAAGGGGCCATGGTGCCTTCAAACTCCCTTCAAAGACCTTAATACCTAAGCAAAACTCCCTTATTTTTGCAATATGATCTGACACATTATATTATAATTAAGCAGATATTCTGAATACATGAGAATTTTTTTTGAAAATATTTTATACGTTTTTAAATAAAATTATATAAATTTTATGCCCACCCATAGTATAATACCTGTTCTAACCGTTAATAAAGGGATAGTAAATTTATGGAAAGCCAATACTTGTTTAATATGTTGATTATCTATCCTTAATCTATTTTACAGATATAAATATATTTTTTTATTCTAATTATGTTTAATTATTATGTAGATTTATGTTTAAAATAAATTTTAAATATAAATTCATCTTATAAGATAGATCTATAAAATAAAATTATATAAATATTTTAATTTTTAGTTGAGAAATTTTGAAGATTATCTTAATGATTTGGTGTGATAGGTTTGGTTCTAAGTATGTAACCGAACGTAGTGTGGCACATTCCACCTGAGTTTGAGTCGATGTTGTTGATGGCGTGGCGCGTGAGATGCAAGGATAAATGTTTCCATGCAAAAAGAAAGAGGAGTGGGGAAGGGAACAGACCTGACCAAGAAAAGGTTCACTCGGTCGGGACACACTAAAGCACAAATGGACACCTTTTCTTTTTTTCTAACCCAATTTTAAAAATAAAACTAACATTCAATCACATTATTTCTTTACCATAATCTATCACTCATTCACCAATAAACTAATCTTATATTTTATAATACAATCATAATTAAAGTTTGCTTTGCCCATTCCACACCAAATTCCTACTCCATCTATGTATGTATGGCTGTCTAGCTAGGCTGGTTAGCACACACACACACTCTCTCTCTCTATTACAACATACATGACATATCAGACTCAACACTTAGCTTTTTTCATGCACAAGGGGGAGAGAGGCACTAACAAAATCTCTTTTTTCTAAGCACACTACTTACAGAGCATCAAAAAGAAGCTTATGGGTTAAGAAACATCGCCTTCTCAAAATCCTGAAAAGCAATAAAACAAAAAGAGTGCTATCGGGGGAAATCAACAACAAACTAAAATTATATATAAATACTCAAAAGCACCTCCTTTATTTTTGCTTCTCATTACCTCTTCTCCCAAACCCTCCCCTCCCCTCTCTTCTTTCTTTCTTTTGCTTTCTCTCTTTTCCTTTCTCTCTTCTATGCTCAGTTCAACAACACTCTCTCTCTAACTGTTTGATGTGATTCTCTCCACTTGTATTGCCTCCCAAAAAATTAAACCATCGACCTTTACAAAAGAGAAAGCTCCAAGAGGAACCATGGTTTATACTTCCATCCCAGCATATATTGATCCAGCCAACTGGCAGCAACAGGTAAAAAAATTGAAGCCTTCTTCAATTTGGTTCTTTCTCATATAATTTCTCAGTTCAAAAGGCAAAATTCAAAAGATAGATATTCTTCCTACACTTTTGTTTATACCCTTCTCCTGAATATACCACATATATTTGATTTCTTTGCTCCTTCAACTTTATGTTACTGCAGCAGCCAAATCATCAGCAGCAAGGCAACAACACTGCTGTCAGCTCCCACCTTATTCTTCCACCACCAATACAACCGCCGCCGCCTCCACCATCACAACCTCATGGACTCGGTGGCAGTGCCACCGCCGGCTCCATAAGGCCAGGTTCCATGGCGGATAGGGCCAGGATGGCCAACATACCCATGCAGGAAGCTCCACAGAAGTGTCCAAGATGTGAATCCGCCAACACAAAGTTTTGCTACTTCAACAACTACAGCCTCTCTCAGCCCCGCCACTTCTGCAAGGCTTGCAGAAGGTACTGGACTCGTGGCGGAGCCTTGAGGAACGTCCCTGTTGGCGGCGGCTGCCGGAGGAACAAGAGGAGCAGAGGAAGCTCCGGAAACAGCGCCAGGTCGCCGGCAAACTCCGATCGCCAAACGGCGAGTGCCGGCTCTGCTTCCACAACCAGTGGCTCCTCTTCTGCTGACATGGTGGCAGGCCTTGGTGGCACTGGTGTTCCGTCGTCTCTTAGATTCATGGCTCCATTGCATCATCTTGGGGATCACCACCTTGGTGTTGGTGGTGGAGGAGAAATAGGGTTAAACTATGGCTTGAACTATGGCGGAATTTCAGGGCCAATGGGAGGAATAGGGGACTTGAATTTTCATATAGGAAGCGCTTTGAATGGTGGTGGTGGTTCTGTGTTGTCTGGTTTGGACCAATGGAGGATGCCACAAACTCACCAATTTCCCTTCTTGTCTGGTTTGGAAGCTTCTTCATCACATGGGTTGTACCCATTTGATGGTGCTAGTGGTAGTGATGGCTATGGTGGCACTCCCATTAAGGTTTCAACTTCTGGGATGATGTCTCAGTTTGCTTCTGTGAAAATGGAAGATAATCATCCGGAACTTGGTTTGCCTAGACAGTTCTTGGGAGTCAACAATAACCCTAATACAAATGAGCAATATTGGAATGGTGGTGGTGGTGGTGCCACTTCTGCTTGGACTGATCTTTCAGTCTTTAGCTCCTCTTCCACTACTAGTAACCCACTATAGAATTTTCTGCACTCTTGTGAAGTTTCTGGCTTTTGGTTCTTCTGTTTCCTTTGACAAAGTTTTTACCAATTCGGTTACAATCACCCCCATGTGAAAAGCTTCGAGGATGGTTAAGTACTTTGCTTTCTTTTAAGATCAAATCAAAACCCTAGGGATGTTAGTTTTTCTATTTTCCCCCACTTTTAATCTTTATATGTTGTTATTTCTTCTTCCTTTCTCTCTCTTTCTTAGGTTTAGGTTGTTTTGTATGGGAAGGTTTTACTATATATGGTGAAATTACGAGTTCAAGAGAATGAATATTGCAGTCATGTTCAATGATGTCTGATCATTGGTCACCAGTATCACTTGATTGCCTCGTATATCTATCGAAAATATGGTCTTTTTTCTAACGGTGAAGAGTGCTGAATTAAGTCAGGTTTCATCTTCACTTAATTAAGATTTGGAGGAAAATTTGCTGCAATGATATATAATAGAAAATTCACCCCCAAATCGTGGATTCAGAATGATTCATCTCTGTTCGTTTACATGAATCAAATTTTGGCCTATCATATTAATTAAAAATAAAATCATGAATCCTTTGTTACATATATAGTTAAATTGAGCTCATTTTGTACTGTTCTTAAGACATTCTGGATTTTCCTAGTAAATGGATAGTAAAGCAAGAGTGTGGTGGTCAAAGAAGAATTAATAAACATCGGTTGTCTTTCTCATTGTATACATTCCTCATACATGTTTTGTAGTGGAAAAGTGTGATTTTCTTCCTTTAAAAATTAGATTTTCCGTTATATTTTTCCTTTTAGAAAGTTCTTTGTAACGACTACAGGAACTTTTCCTTGATGTTAATACCATTATCCCTTTTAATATAATTCTCTAAAAAGATTTATCTTGCAACTTAGTGTGGTTATTTTATTCATATTGTAAAACAACCTTTCTCTCCCTTTCGTTTTGTTTGGTTTAATTTTTGGTTCTTCAAACGCTTTTCTCATCATCCAAGATAATTCCAACTTTGAATGCTTTTATTTTGTTTGACGGATTCACTTTTCACACAGCTAAACCTTAGATCAATGAAAATAAACAAAGCTTCTAGCACAAAAGAAAAGTTTAAGTACTATATATTCAGCTTTTTATTCTAGTTAGAGTTGTATCATTGTCACCCCTTATAAGAGCATCACTTATGTTTTGTGACTTAAGCATATGAAAAGAATCCAACCTGAAAGACCGGTTTATTTGGTGTTTTAGACTTCACAAACAATGAAATGAGTGCTTTGAAGGTTGGGCTATATATTAGAGATGTATTAATGGTGTTAATAGTGTAGGATCTCCTTCTATAAGGGCATATGGATTGTAAAAGTTGCAATAGTTTTCTGTTTTCATAAGATATAGTTGTTGCATTTTTTTTATATGTTATAGGAATATCTATTAGTTGAAGATAATTTTTGTTATTTGAGAGACACACGTGTTTCTAGTAATTTTTTTTTATAAGAGTTGGAATCTTATAAATGTTTCATTTAATTTTGCCGAAAAAAAAAAGTCGTACATTATTATAATGAATTTCTTATCTTATTGGATCAGAGACAACAAGAACTTTTTAAACCTTCTAAAACTAATATGAAGGTACTTACTTTATTAAATAATGTACATGTGACAATTTTTTTATTAAAATAGGGTAATTTCATATGTTAATTATTAAAATGGATAAAATTTTAAAAAATTATTGAAATAGGTAAGTCGAGTGAAGATGATTTGAATTGAAGTCGTGTCAATGTTTTACAATTTTAGTGTAATTAGATTTTAATTTAATCGTGACACTTTGACACGACTTTAATATTAATTGAAATTTGATTACACCGAAATCGTGCTAACGTGACACGACTTATTCATTCAATATTTTTTTTTTAAATTTTAATTATTTTAGTAATTAATTTATAAAATCATCCTAATTTAGGAAAAAATCCGTACATGGCATGCATATATGACAATTTGCATGTTTCTTTTCTATACCATATTTAGAGTGTGAATTAAGGATTTAAATAGTAAATCTTGGATTTGAATAGTAAACCTAGATATCCTCTTTGTTCAACAACCATAGAAACAATTTCAATTAGGCCTTGCTTGGATATAAGGATTACTTCAGAGTTAATTATACTCATGCAATTATTTGACCAACCTTGAAAAACTATTGAGAGACCCCATGTTTGGGACAAACTCTAACGACTTCCTAAAAACTCAAAAGGTGATGCTTGTCATATTGTTGGTAATGTGATCCCAATTTGGAATTTTCTATTCCACTCATGAACAGGGATAAATATTCTAGGGCAGTTCCTATTCTCCAAAACCCCAGACATTGTTCTAATTCCTTCTATTTCTTTTACAAAATGTATATGATTGTGATGTCTCGTCTTGCGCAGCCATACCTAGAAATGGCTTCACTGAACAAAGACGAAGTTTTAGGGTTTTTTTTTTGTTTTTCTTTTTGGAAAATCGATTTTGATGTTTCTTTTTACGCAGCCAAAGCTAGGTAGACCTAGCCTGAGTGAAGAAATTTAGTACTTCAAGAAATTGCAGCGGCTATATTATTCATGAATGATTAAATATATTTTCCCAATGTAGATTCAAATCTGAGGTTTCAAATTTATGTATAAAAAATTGAGTCATTATATCTTTTCACTCTCTTTTTTATTCTATATTTACTTTACGATTAAAAAAATATTATTTTACTAGAAAAAAACAGTTGTAGTATAAAAGTAACAGTGGTGTCAAAATAATAAAATTTCCATTAAAATTTGAATACTATAACATAAACAAATCCTCCTTGAGTTTAGTGACTTCCAACTCTCCACAGAGAATCTGTTAGTTGTTATATGATTAAAAAATGATAATATTTTTGCATGTGAGTGTCCTTTTCTAAATTATTGATTTGTCCAATGAGAAACGCTGTGTGAGGAGATAGATAGATAGATAGAGAGAGAGAGAATGATTTTGTGATAATATGTAAGATTGTACTTGATATTAAGAGAAGAGAATGGAGTGTGTAAAGTGTAAACTTTGGGTAATTATTTAGCGGTTTTGGTGGCAGAGACGCGGAGAAAGAGCATTAAAAGACGACAAAATGGCCACACAGAAACCTTAAGGTCGTAGTATTCTTCGAGATTAGCTTCATCACCAATCACCATGTCTATGATGGCATTTTAGGTATGTCAAAAATCTTCAGCTTCCGTTAAACCTATCTGTACTGTTAAATTTCACCTGTCATACCTTCCACCGAATATATTCCCACTAATTTCACCAAACAATCATTACATCATTTTAGGTTTTTTCTTTTTACTAAAATCTGACAATTGTTCCCATTTTTTTTTTACTGAAATGAAATTAGTTTTTAGAAAATTATAAACACCCTAAAGTGATATAGAAAAAATTATTAAATAAAAATTAATTTTAGAAAAAAATTAATAATTATAAATATTATTTTAAAATCTAAAAAAATAATTTTTATTATTAATAAATTTATAAATTGATATCTAATTAGATACTAATTTTTTAACTATTAATTTTAAAATATAAAATAATTAATAATTAATATCTTAATAACTTATTAGATACCAGTTTATAAACTCGTTTATAAACTTTATTAATAATAAAAACTATTTTAAATATCAATAATTTAGTACACAACTTTTTCATATTAGTAATATTTCCAAAATCGATCTATTTTAATAAAAAAAAAGTAAAAATCACATTCCTTTCCCAAAAATTCTGCATTTTAGTTATATTAGTCAAAGGTAAAATTTTGATTAGAATATGTTTTCTTAATGCATTCTAACACAATTTTAAATAAAAACAGTGATTGCCAATATTATGTTTAATTCAAGTATTTAAAAAAACATTTTTTTGTGGATTATGAAGAAGATTTATAATGAAAGTAGAGACATTTAGCTGGATAAAAACACTACACATATTTGAGAATCTACTTAATGATTTCCATTATTTTGATCTTAATTAAGTTTGATTAAGAGAATACTATTATTATCCAATGAGATTTGAAAAAAGAACAAGAATTGATCTACATGCATCATTCCCCATATATAGCAACCCAAAATATAGAGCAGTAAGTAAGCAACATAAGGTTGTAAAAGAATGTTTGTCTCTGTCCCACGAACTAGCAGAGTCAAAAAGCGCAAAGATTTTAGCAATCTCTAATTTGATGAGAGTCACAAACTCAGCGACAGAAGCTGCTACATGCTAATACAATGTCTGCAAATCTGACCAAATCGCACATTGTGACGCGCTAAACGCGTGGTACTACATCAGGATTAACAAAAATAATCATTGTTTTACAATAACAGTGTTGACCTCCTTCGTCTTCATATTTTTTACTTGCTTTAAAAAGAGAGTAGTACAAATTCACGTAACCTTTTAAATCTCAATGAATTTTGTTATCAACATATTGTCAAAAATAGAAAAACATGCCACCAACAAGCAACATATCTTAACTATTACAATTCTAAGAAAATAAAGATCCAAATAAATTTATTCTTAAACTTAATCCTAATTATTAGTTTCAATAAAACCAATACTCAAAATAAAATTAACTCTTAAAGTAATTATATATATATATTGAGTGTTTGTATGCTTTATTATAAAAAATTAGAATCATTCTAAATATATTTTTAAAATATTTATTTTAAAGTCAAAATTTTTAATTATATATAACAACTCATAATTAGTTGACATTTTGTACAAAGGCACATCAAATGAACAAAGATTTTCCATCAACTAGCACAACACTCTATTTTTCTAATTATTAGTTTTTGTAAGTTTCTTTTTCTTTACTTTATTTTTTATTTTACAATATATATAGTTGATAAATTTAATTAATTTTCCTTATCTCTTTTTGTGAAGTCTAAGTCAGAGATCGAATTATAGGTATTTATTAAGGGACTTAAATATCAAATTATTTGTGCCAACAATTTTTTTATATCAAGTGATTGAATTTATGAGTACACCGTTTGTTGACAAAGAAAATTTTAATCATTATCCTCAACCTATCAAATATACGAATCCAATATACCAAAAAATGTTGATATAGTAGTTCAATATTTGTATCCACTAACCAAGAATCAAAATTTGATTATTGATTCGAATATAGTGTTGATGGTCCTACGTTAGTTATATCAAAATATGCTGAACAATGGAAACAAAACTATTGGAAATAACCCCCACATATATCTCCTTGTTACACAAAAAGCTTCAAATGACTCTTTGTTAAAGAAAAGATAATTTTGTCGCTTAAAATAGTTGTATTCAATTCTAATAAAATTGTCTTCTATAAAAAGATTGTAGTCTTTTAAAAAAAATCAATCAAAATGATAAATTATTACTTTATAAAATGTATCATCCAAACATGAATTTCAACATTCCAATAAAACAAAAATTATTAAAAATTCTTTTAGCAAGAAAAAGAATCATTGTAAACCAGAATCAACGAGATTAATTTTATTATTTATTGATAAAAAAATTAATCAAATGGTCACTGATCAAAGCTAAAGTGGTTTTGATATTTTTAAATAAGGTTTTGTGCTTGAACTATGTGGATGAAGGGCATTAAGAAAGAAAATCCATTAAAAATGAACAATAAAAAAAACCTACCCATCAACAAAACTAGAAAAAAAACCCTTTTATCAGTAACATACTTAAGAAGAAAAACAATTAAGAAGATACTAACAGCATTTAAAATCCAAGAAATTTATAGAAAAAACTATCTTATTTTAATTTAAATGGGTTTTATATTATATATAACATCACTCTCAAATAATTGATATTATAGTTCTATAAATGTTATTCAAATAATAAAATGTTATAAAAATTCACTTTTATAAAGTTTTACTTACACTTTAACTATTTATAATTTTTAAAGAAATCAATATAATTATCATATTTTATTATCAGGACTCAAAATTTTATATACAATTTATTTTTTTAAAATTTGAAAGATCCCTCATATTATATTAACATTTTAAACTAAATTATTTGTATAAATTTTGGGTCAATCTTACTCTAACATGTTAATACTTCAAAAGCTAGATATTTTAGCTTAAAGAAGAGGACAAGGGACTGTTTGTCAGTGTGTAAGTTGGACCATATGAGAGAGAGAGAGAGAGAGAAGGTGAGTGACAGTTAGTGAATCTGCTTGCACGCCCTTCCATGCAGGCACAGCATGGATATGTCTGGTTTTCAAACATTCTTTGATTTTCATTGTTAACGAGGAGAACATAGATGCACACTGCATGCGAACCTGCTCTTCTCTTCTTTTCTTTTTGTTTTAATATTTGGAATCTGCATTGCATGCATCTTCCTCCTCTAACACCACCTCTGCTTCACTCTTCGCTGCATCACATCACATCATTTCTCACTGCCTTTTCTTTTTCTCTCTTTTTTCTGTTTTTATCTACACTTTTTATTACATTATGTTTTAAATAATGGATACTTATCACACTAATATAAAACATTTTGTTAATAAGAGAACTTTTTCCGACAGTATACCATACATTGTACCAGCTTTTTTAAGGAAGTAAAACTTTTTATTATTCATGTTTAGAATTTAAAAAAATTTCAACCAAATTTCTAATGTAAAACAAAACTATTTGCTGAAAAATTAGTGATAATTTATTCTAAATACTAAGACCTTAAAATTTAACTTTTTTCTCAATTTTATTATTAGAAAAAAAGGAAAGAGAGAATAAACAGATGAAAAATAATTAAAATAAAAAGAAAAGTCTTGAATTGAATTTTAATTTGGGTTAGGAGATGGAAAAAAAATTAAAAATACTTTACTTCTAAATAAATTATTAATTTTTTAATATAATTTAAATTTGGTTTGTAATTTAATTTAAAATATAAATTATTATTATAATGATTACCATGTACTACAAGAAAATTATTAAATAAAAACTAATGTTAATGACAAAAAATAATCAGTTATTATATTTACTAAATTAGATAATATTTTAGAGACTCAAAAAATTATTTGTATCTATTAATAAAATTTATAAACTAGTTTCTAAATTGGTATCAAGTTTTATTTATTAATTTGACGATCAAAAACCAAAATTAGTATCTAATTAGTTATTAATGTTTCCGCTACCAACATATTTTAGATTTTAAAATTAGTACCAAAAACCATGGTAGCTAATTAAATACTAATTTAAAACTATTTAATAATAATAAAAATTACTTTAGATACCAATAATTTTTTTAGTATCTAAAATAGTGTCTAATTTAATCAATATAGTAACTGTTAATATATTTAATTTTCTATTTTAAATTATTGGGCTTTGTTTGTTTGGCCCAACTTTCCTTTTCTGTTTCAGTTAGGTCTTAATCTTTTTCTTATATATACCCCATGTATTTTACTCTCTAATATACAAGTGAATAAAAGTTTCTTTTATATTTATTTTTCTCTACAATTAGGGTTCATCAAAACCTCTCTTTCTTCATTACGAGCGATTACGTACGTTACATTAAAGCATCACATCAGACAAGGAATATTCATCTTCATTTACTGTAATATGGTATCAGAGCTCTTCGAATGAAGAGTTCTGCTGCGCTTCTCTCTGATTTTTATTTCCCTATTTGCTGTTCTTGGTTATTTTTTTTTCTGTTCTCTTTCAAAATCTTGATTGGTTTTAAAAATACTTTAGGCAATGTTTAATGAAAACCCTAGTCTTCATAGTCTTAATAGTAGTCACACTATTACATGCAATTTTTGTGGTAAATATGGTCATACTGAGGCTGTTTGTTTTTGCAAAGTGGGTTTTC
>Ga0123342_1005817_pt1 | contig 17574 bp, 12 predicted proteins | sample Turbeawhitnodule_FD_89960 | JGI IMG/M metagenome (GOLD analysis project Ga0123342, IMG submission 89960) | Root nodule microbial communities of legume samples collected from Mexico - Turtle bean Mexico white nodule | ecosystem: Host-associated > Plants > Roots > Nodule | place: Mexico: Nepantla...
ACCATGGATTAAAATAGTACGAGTTGTTTCAACAAGATGTCTATTCTTGCGCTCAACTACCCCATTTTGTTGAGGTGTATAAGCACATGAAGTTTGATGAAGAATACCATGAGAAGCCATAAATTTTTTAAAAGAATGAGAAAGATACTCACATCCATTATCAGTGCACAAAATGCGAATGGAAATTCCAAATTGATTTTTAATTTCATTGTAAAATATTTGAAATATTGAAAACAACGTAGAACGGTTTTTCATTAAAAAGACCCAAGTACATCTTGAATAATCATCAATAAAAGTAACAAAATACTGAAATCTTAAATCAGACTTAATTCGACTTGGTCCCCAAATGTCAGAGTGAACTAAGGCAAAAGGAGATAAAGCACATTGTGAGACACTACTAGGAAAAGAACTACGAATGTGTCTCCCTAACTAACATGACTCACACGATAAACTAGACACATTAGACAAACTTGGAACAAGCTGTTGCATTTTGGCAAGACTAGGATGACCCAACCGAGCATGAATGAGAGATGGAGAATCACATCCGGTGCCAATCATCCGGTCCTGTAAAGAAATAGAATCTTTGGTAAACAAAATAACACAATCAAGGGAACGAGTGAGACGACTAATGGATAATAAGTTAAATGGAGACCCAGGGACATAAAGAACATTATCAATAAATAAAGAAGGAAAAAGGTTAATAGTACCAACACCATGTGATGGTACCTTATATCCATTGGCCATGGTAACTAAAGGTAAATAACCTGTAGTAGATATGGAAGAGAAAAAAGATTGATTACCACTAATGTGATATGTGGCACCTGAATCTAGAACCCAAGGGCCAAGGGAAGTAGAGTGAGTGAGACCAACAAAAGATGTACCTGAATGTGCAACAAAAGTCGTGAAACTAGAGTTCTGAAGATCCTCATACCATTTAAGAAATTCATTGAAAATAGCAGGTTGGCCTTGGGTATCAATTGAAGTATGGTCCACAGTAGAAGGTTGCACAGGAGCAATTTGAACAACCGCAACAGATTTAGGACGACCATGTAAGGGATAACATCTGTCAATTTTGTGGCCAAGTTTGCCACAATGGTCACACTTGTGACGCCCTTTGCAAGACTTGTGAGAGCGAGTACGATCATTATGCTGAGAGACTAAAGCAGAAGAGTCATCAACATGAGACGTTATATCAATGGTGTGTTTACCTGGCACACGCAAAAGGGTAGAACAAGTGGAAGTAAAATTGGGCACGATAGGAGATCCCAAAATTTGATTACGAACATGAGAATAATCAGCAGGAAGGCCATGTAAACCCAATAACATGAAAAACTTGGATCTTTGTTCTAGTTCTTGAGAAGGAGTGGGGGCAAGAGGTAATAACTAATTAAAATTATGAAGAAGAGCATGAAGCTTACTTAGATATTCCGCCATTGTACCATCAAGACGTTTTGGAGCAATAACTGTGAGGAGATTTTGACATACACCATAAAGACATTGAGTATCATTGGTGTATAATAATTTTGCTTGTTCCCAAACTTCTGAACATGTCTCATAGGTACAAAAAATTTGTTTTAAAGATGAGTGAATGGTAGATTAGCAAGACTAGCAACAGCGGTAGCGGAAGAAGCCATAGAGGATAAGGACAAATCCAGTCACCGGTCAATTGGCGGCAGCAGCAAAGATGAAGGCTCCGATAGCGTCTCCGACAACGATTCCGGCGGCGGTTTCGACGAGATTTCGGTGACGGTCCGGCGGCGACTCCTGCGAGACGGTGGGGCGGTGGCTAGAAAATGCTAGTGAACAGTGGGTTCACCAAAACAATTGAACCCCCCTTGTGTATATTGAACACATAGGGTTATGTTTATATAGGAAAAGAAACATATGGGCTAAGCCCATTACATAAATAGAGATATCTAGTAATATCTATAATATCTCATAATATCTAATTATATCTAATAATATCTAACACATACCATCTTGATGGTTCCTCTCTTTACCAATCAGGACATTCCCCTATCTCTAAAGAAAGGGCTATTAAGAATGTTTTTATTTATTCTCGTATCATAACTATTATTAGAGGATATCAATTCTCTCTGTTAAGATTAGATGAATTTTTATATGATAAAATGCAAGTCCTAGTTTAGAAGTCAAATCTAAGACACTCATGTTTTGATAATAACAAACAAAATAGTTTTGGTATGACTAACATCACTTCCTAGTGTGAGACAAGTAACAGACAAAGCTTCTTCAACACAAGATGTTAGTAGCTTAAGTCAACATAGTGAAGTAGGACCAAGTACCAAGAAGATAAGATGCAAGTTGTGATAAAACTCTAGACCCAGGATGCCTTTTTCTCATAGACACATCTTCATTGCTCTAGATGTAGTTCAAGACTAGATGAGTCTCTATTTCAAGCTTTAAAGGATTTTAATTTATGGGGGAAGCTTAATTTATTTCAACCTTTTAGAAAGCATATTGAAAAATTTATTCAAACAAAGCCTAATTGTGACTCTTAATCAATAGAGGAAATTTGGCTACAAAGGAAGCATTTCCTATATGACAAGACATGTCTAGTACCTTTGAGGAATAGCCATGCTTAAAAAAGTGAGATAAATTTTAAAAAGTTATTGGAAATTTAACACATGCAATTTTGTGTGGCTGAGAGCACACTCACATGTGTTGATGCATGAGCGTGCATGAGAGAGAGAGAGCTAGAGAATATGCAATCACAAAAGGTTAAAAATATACATTAAATTGTAGAACACAGAAGTGCTACAAGCCTTTGTGAGAGGGGGGGCTTTACACCTGAACTATATCTGGATTATTATACAACAACATTAAAAGCGCCATGTAAATTTAATCCGCACACCTCGCTAAGCTCAAGCAAAGACAACATTGTTACTCTAGTATGACCTAAATAATCAAAGAAATTTCTTACCAGAAGGAGGGAACGTGGATGCTGGTGTTGCTTGTGGAAATGCTGCAGAAACATCTAGTGGCGGTAAATAAAAATACGAAGGCATTGCATTTTTTACAGAACCGTCTGCACAAACCAAAGCATTCATTAAAATGCATAGCACAACATCTTAATAAAATTATTAAATTTAGTAATAAATGCCAGAAAAATTCAAAAACATCAATAGTGGATTAGAAGACAGGAATAAACAAATTACTGGAACAAATAATAACTAAATAATAAGTTTGGCTGACTCTTTCAGGTCGAGATACAACAATAACTGTGCACCAAAAGGCTAGAGAGACATCGCACCAAGGACAGATCCTTGAATAAACCCATTGCGAATAAAATGTCAACACTATTAATAGTAGTGATCGTAACATTAAATAAATAAGAATTAACAATGCGTCAGTCAACCAAACTAAGCACGCTAGGTTTATCAACATCTTCTAAACAATACTATTTAGTTTGAGAAAAATACCTATATTTACATTAGAGCTAAACTAACCACCTCTTCTAACAGAAAAAAAATAAAATTCAAGTGCTAGCAGCAAAGAACATAATGCTTCACTGAATCAAAATGACACTTTAATTTTCTCACACATATTTCAAGCATCAAACAAACCATATTAAAGAATCGATGTAACAAAATAAACGAAAACTTATTTAGCAAATCCTGCTCGAATCAAACAGCGCTTGAACATTCTCAGAAAGTCTCGGTCATGTTGGATTGGAACCGATCGCAATAATTAAATGATGCAAACACTGACACTGAATAAAAGAATGATTGAATAATGCAAACAGTGACACTAAATTAATTGAAGCAGAGAAGAAATAAGTGACCTGGATTCGTAGAAGAGGCGATCGTCATGGTCGGAGAGAGAGAGATTGAAGAAATGGAAAGTGAAAATTAGGGGTTCAGGTCAAGTGGCACGATATTATAGGAATTGGGGAAGAACAGATAGTAAATTGGACTTCGCGCAATGAAGTAAGAAAGAACACGAAACCCAAGGCGATGATTATGACTTTCCGCGTCCGCACATGTAACGTGTTGATGATCACTACCTCCCTCCATTTTTTATGCATTGTTCTCTTCTTTAACAAACTATATATTGAACCCGTGCAACGTACGGAAATATTTTTAATATTTTACATTTATTTAAATGATAATATTAAAATTTAAAATAATTATTAAATTACATATATTTAAATAAATTTATTTTTTTAAATGTAATACATTAAATTATAATATTAATTATACAATAATTTTTAAGTTTAAATTAAATTAATTAAAAATCATATAAATATAAAATACATACCATTATTATATTAAAATCACAATAAAAAAAAATTGAAGATTAATTTCTATTTAAAAATACTTATGACACGATAAAATAAAATAAATATTAGTTAACCGCACTATAATATTTTTAAAATTATAAATTTATAATATTATAATATTAAAGAAGTATAAAAAATAACGTTAATATATTATATTTAATATGATATTAAATATGTTCTACGATAATTATTAATCAAAAATTACATCAATTATTAATTACATGTAAATATATATATATATATATAATATAAAAAAAACAAAAATATTATGATCTAAAATAATAATCTATACAGGATATAGCATGGAAAACAAATACAGGATATAATTATTTGTTAAGTATTATTCTGATATTAAACAAAAAATAAATACTTGTAATTTATGCTGAGTTTAAAAACAGTTTTAAATTCCAAATACATTGCAATTAACCTTTCTTCAAATCATTTTCATAATGATAACTCGAAAGTGTTGTCATGTATGTTCATCATCTGTCTCAAAAATAATTTTATCATCCTCTCCCACCAAAAAATTTTTCATCCAGTTCCCAATTTGACAGTCTTTTTTGGAACATTTCGGATTAGAACTTTGCATTCCACCTGTTCGTTTGGACCATGCAAAGTTACATTTTGAAATCTACCTTTTCTTATATAAATTGCGAAAGGCAGAGGCAAATCCTATACAATAATAAAAAGTTAAATATTTGCATTTGTGAAAAAAAAAATTTAATATATTTAATAATATATATAAAGCGAAAGTCTATTATAAAAAAATACCAGATGACTTGCTATGCTCTGGGAAGCAGTCAAAGTTAGTGTAAAATGTACAAGTGCATGATATGTTAATGAGCTTCGATTTTCAATCTCTAGAAAGAAATGTACGACAGTATCTTCAAACAACGTGACTGTTACTTCAAAACAGCTTTTCCCCACATAACGGAAGAGAATTTGATGAGATCCTTCTTTTAACATGTACAGGTTACACATTTCATCACAACCGTAAACGATCAAGGGATTGTGGAGGTCCATATTATAACGTACCTTGAATATATTTCCTCTTTGATCGACAAGGGTCCATATATGATCCAATTCTATACCAAATATTTTTTCAAAGGCCCGGTCCACAAAAAAAATATTCTATGATAATATAAGAATTATATGAGAATGCAGTCAAATAATAGTTAACCCTAAAATAGAAAGAAAGAAAAAAAAAAGATATGGAGAAATTCTTTTGGAAACCATTTGGTTGAAAATAAATATGAGAACATACCTTTGAATGATCTATGATGCTCTTGAATGTACCAGTGTTTCCCTGCTTATGATTTTTGTTGGGTCTGTGTTGTTCATTTTCTTTTGTTTAAACCTTAATGAAGCACTCAAGTGATTTACCAGAGAAAAATAGTTCAAAAACTTTTTAGAAATACAAACTAAGAGTGTGATTGCTGAAATGTGTACTATTTATAAATAATAAGTAATAAGTAATAATTAATAGTTTTTATGACTATAAAGAAGGAAAAAAGGTTTAATATCTCGGTATTGTAAATTTTTGGAAATGACAGTTATAATAAATAAATTGTTATTTCCGATTGTGAGTGAGAACAATAGACAACCATAGAAAAAAACATTGGTCAATGAGTTTAAAATGCAAGAGTTTGAAAAAGTATTTAGATGTACGTTATTCGTTTTACTGTGAAATGATAAACTTTTAATGAGGCAAAACATAAATCCAATCCAGCAGATCACAATGTATGCCTAAAAAATGCACCATAGAAATGATGTTCATACTTTCTTTGTATTGAAAAGATGAATGAATTTTTTTGGAAATGACCATTATTCTAATAAATTACTATTTCGGATTATAAATGATAACTATAGACAACCATAGAAAAGAACACCATTTCATTATCAAAATAATGAAATAATTATATAAGATCTATAAAATACAAAAATAAAATAAAAATGAACTAAATATACCTTTTATTTAAATATTCTTGGTAACCAATGAGTTCCGATATGTTATTTTCATATATGTATGTTTAATTCATTTGATACCTGCAAAAAAATAAAGCATTGATAATCTTTTAGATATAATGTCTATGACGGACTAATGAAAAAAGTAATTTTAGAAATGATACATTCATGTAGCTGCCTTTTACATGTTAACCACATAGAAAATGGTAAACACATTATTCCAAACACAAGAAGCCAAAACTTAAATTATATACTCGTACATGTATGCATAATTTTGGAAAACTCTGTATGCTATTTTCATATTATTAAATAAAGACTTTTGACATAGGAAATAGTTCAACACTTATTAACAACATGTCTTGAATTATAGGAAATACTCTTACAAAATAATGTAGCAACTTCACTACTTTTGACCAACTCTATTTAACGCTCAATCCATATAACAATTTATCATCAATTTCATGGAAAATGTAAAATAATTTCCAAAACAAAATAAGTGAGATGTATTGATAAATTTAAAGTTTGATAACAAAAGAAATACTTAGTAAAATAACAGAACATACTAAAGAAAATACAAAATGGACTACATAGCTACTTTTCTTTAGGTGTTATAATATGGGTGTTGATCACTATTATATTTAATGTCAACACATCTCAATTCGCACAACATGTTAAATGCATTATTGCAAAAAGTAAAAAATAAAAGAGAAATCTCAATATAAGCATGGACAATTAATAAAATCATGGAACTATTTTAAATTATGAGGAATGATTGAGTACTTGTCATAACTTTTGTCTCATTAGTTTAAATAAATATATAGCTGAAGTTAATACTTACAAAATCTTCCTATGCAATGAAATAGACATAACCAAAAACAAAAAATATTGGAAGTTTGATCACTTTATTTAGGAAGCATTATGTAACAACACATGTGGAAAATATTATAATACAGAACCTATATAAAGTATAATAGCTTCTTATTTTCTGTACTGAATATTCCCTTCTTTGTTACCAACTACAATGAAATACATGTATTAAAACCATCCAAAACAAAAAGATTTTCAAACTAAAATTGTAGACAATTTAAATTATGAAGTTTATTAAGTAGTTACAGAAGAATACCTTTCTTTGTAATCCATTATAGTGATGTTAATAGGTTTACTATGAAAAATAAGAAGAAACATGTTATTACAAAAAATAAGACGTATAAAAATTCTTCGTTTCCTGTTAATATAATACAACAAAGTTATGAGAAATATAAATAGTTTTGGATTAAAGAATTTTGATACCTGATATGTATGGCTGTAACAGTATGTTCAAACATTTTCAAATATATCTCTGTAAACCACATTAGTAGTTGAATTATTGGTATTTTCATTATCATCCAAAATCAATATTTTCAACCCTTTCTTGGATTTTACTCTGGAAACAACAACATATAACTGTCCATGTGTAAACACTGGACGTGGTAGATATAAACCAACTTTATTAAGCGTTTGACCTTGGCTTTTGTTTATTGTCATAGCAAAGCACAAAGATATTGGGAATTGTCTTCTCTTAAACTTAAAAGGCAACCCTGATTCAGTACGAGTCAAGTTCATTCTAGGAATAAATATGTTATCACCAATATTTATTCCAGTAATAACTTTGGCACCAATAACTTTCTTCCCCAAGTGAATTACTTGTAATCTTGTTCCATTGCAAAGTCCATTGGCTTGATCAATATTCCTTAGAAGCATTATTGGAACTCCAACTTTTAATTTAATACAATGATTAGGAATTTAAGAGAATTTGATATCATTCAAAAATTCAGTTGTAAACCACTCAACTTGAGCATTTTCTTGTTCATCAGATTGGCATGGGGTGTCTGAACTTAAATAACTAACTTCTTTTCCAAGGATTAAGGATAAAATGAACTCATTCACTTGCTCCACACATTCTGTAGTAGGACACAGTATTGCACCATCATCAAAAAATCCATCAGAGCTAAGATTCTGCATGTAGCCTGGATAAACAAATTCAACCAAGTGCAATAAAGGTTGATCAAAATTTAGAATTAAAATGTCTTGTGGTATTTCTATAGTGACTTGTCCCAAATCATTTAACACCATATCTCTATCTCCAATGTGAAGTATTCAATCTGCAAAGTCTTTTATTTCTGTTGCAGTTTGCTTTGATTTTTCACTATTTAATCTCATAGTTTTTGTAAGTTTGAAGACTTTGTAGTGTTTCCATAATTCAGAGTAGTTTACAGTTGTCTTCACAATGTCATATCTTAATCCATTTTTTACAACAAGCAATATCTACCTAAAATCACCTTCCAATATAATTACTTTACCACCAAAAGGTTTGAAAGCGTTTTCTTCACTTACAACCCTCATGACATCCCTTAGAGTCTTATCCAGAGCTTCAAAGCAGAACCTACTGATCATTGGAGCTTCATCCCATATAGTTAATTTAGTTTCAATCAACAATCTGGCACGAAAACTTCCTTGAGGTATGTTGTAGGTTGAGTATTCATTTATTAATAAAGGAATGCAAAAGGTAGAACGAGTTGTTTTTCCTCCAGGTAGTAACAAAGAAGCTATACTACTACAAGCTACATTCAACACAATCAAACCTTTTGATCTAATGGTAGTAGACAAAGTTTTCCACATAAACGTTTTTCCCGTGCCACCATAACCGTATAAGAAAAAAAACCGCCAACTTGTGACAATACTGTTGTCATTATATTCTCATACACATCCAGTTGCTTCGTAGTTAGAGATTGAAAAAGAGAAGCATGCATTTCAGACATTTGTATTTTGTCATAATTTAATTCATCAATAATGAATCTATTCTCATAAATAAAAGAATCTGAATGAATAGGTTGTGGTAGACTGTTAAAGTGTTTTAAAGATTTACCATTAGAAAGTAATAAGTCTTCCACCTGTAGAAGACAAAGGTTTTCTAATTGACCCTCTTCAATTGTAAGACCTAGCAAAAAAACAATGTCATTCGTTGAGGAAAACAATATGTTATAAACTTTGAGGAAACATAAATTTATACCTGGTAGGTTAAACTCTTTTCTTTTTTGGTATACAATGTCATCTGATAACAATTTCCAAGTTTTGTTCCAAACTTCCTCATGTCTAGACATAGTATTCATGAATAACAGTGTAACCAACAATCTTCTCAATTGAATTCCTGAAGCAAGGTTGTTGGTCTCAATAATCGCATCAGTAAATTCTTTATCCTCTGTCAATAGCTCCATTGCATAACAAACCTCCTTATATGTTTTGTAAATTACACCATTAACACTCCTATTGTTATCATAATCACAACAACCCTTTTTAAAATTCAACAATAACCTGAGATAATCTAATTCCCCTAATCCAGAAGGAATATATGTAAGTCTTCCAATACTAACACCTTTCTTCCTTGGTTTCCATTCTCTTTGTTCTGCCATCCATATAAAATGGCTAGGATATTCAGAATAAGTCAAATTTTTTTCTCTTTGGATAAATTTTGTTAGCCTCAAATTAGGCTAAAAACATTGTTCTTTTATGTTCATTTGTATACAATATTTCTTCAATTTCTTCATTGTCTTTAAATAGAATTGGTTGTTCGTAAAACAGATGAAAAGTCAACCTTTGAACTGGAGGACATCTATGATGAATATCAAAGGCAAATATTCTCCACAGCTTCACACGGAGATATATATCTACAATCATAATATTGTTTAATTTCATCTATAACTTGTGTCTCAGTAGAGTCTTTTGGAGTATTAGTAATTTTCAAATTTGCTCTATCTGGACCTTTGTTTACATATTTAAACAAATACTTGATTGAATTGGATTTGTTGCAATATTTCGTGTTAACATGAGCTTGGTACCTCAGTAGTAGCAATGGGCTATATGGCACAACATTTCTATTGTCAAACTTAATTCCATTTTTAAGAACGAATATTCCATTATCTCGGCGTTTGTAACATGGATATCCATCCTCATCAATAGTAGTCAACAATTTAAATTTCTTGGGGTAAAATTTCGAACATCTACCGTTATTCATGCAAGGTGAGGTAAATCGAGTAGCTCTGCATGAACCATGTATCATGTATGTTGCAACTGCCTTTGACAATTTAGGATATAAATCTGCATGTGGTAATTCTGCCGAAATCACTTCATCAATGTCTATTGGAGTTGTTAACTTTTTCTCTCCATCCAACCACAGTAATATGTGGGCATGAGGCAAAACCCTTTTTTTGAAATTCCACAGTGTACATACCTATAACAAGATAAAAGTTATTTGAAGTATAATACATAAAATATGAACGAAATTTTTAAATAACAATTAATGTCATCACTTGTATTGACTTTTCCAAAATATTCATCTTTTTTGAAGTCATTCATCATTTGATCTAATTTCATCTTGAAAACTCTACAAACTATGTCTGGCTTATCAGCAACACTTAATCCTTTTGATGTGACAAAGTCACGTATTTCAGACCAGTTTACATTGCAGGTAATAGTTATAAATAAATAAGGATATCCAAACATTTTACAAATGGCCATTGCATCTTGGAAATTATTGAACATGTATCTCATTCCTCCTGTGAATGATGCTGGTAAAACTATACACTTTCCAATTGCAGAAGAATTTGTTTCTCCTCAATTCATTGCTTCTTTTACACCGTGGAAAATATCACAACATATTGTTTTTTTATTCCCTCTTATGAACGACAATCTTTGAGTTTCAACCATAGTATATGCATCAACCAAGAATTGTTGAAACAATCGACGTGAATTGTCTACATTTCCAAACTCAATGATTCTTTCTTGAATTCTAAAAGCAATAAATTCTCTTAATGAATACGAATTCTTTTACGTTCTTTGCTATTACTGCCAGAATTACGTATTGGAATATCTTCATGATACCCATCCTCTCCAAAGGGGAATATTAATGGATATTGTAATGAGATGAAGGTTGTATGTGTCTCATGCAATCTAAACAATTGTCCAGAAATTCTTTTCACTATGATATCTCGTCCTACATCCATGTTGCTCATATCACCTACAATTAACGTTGTTATCTCATCAATTGTCGGGTTATTATACACTTTTGGGTCTTTGAACCGATGTCTAAATAACCTCAATCGAAAACCTGAATGTACATCAGTATGTACAAAATCTTTCACCCTTCTAAAACTTTTTGCCAAAACATTGTTCTCATCAATCATCTTCATAAGATCTTGAATCAAAGATTTATCAAACTTCAAGTCTTTTAAATTGGACCTACAAAAATTTAAAGAAATATTTACTTCAAAATGATCTTATAAATGAATTTGGTTAAGATAAAGTAAAGTAATGTAACACATAGTCAAAGTGAGATACTCTATTTGAGACTTCATTTTGAGTATCATATATGTAAAGTTGTGCGAACTTGGGAGTTGATCCACTCTCAGTGAGTAAGCTTCCAATCCTATGATAGTTTTGTCCATGCAGAATAAATTGAGGAGGTCTAAATCCATCATTTATTGAAGACTCAACCTTTCCTCCAATTGAAGTAAATGAAAACATACTATTGTAACTTCTAATATTTTTTAGATAATGTTGGCTTCTTCTATCTTGACCATTTAATAACTCTAACATCAATTTAAGAGGTTGTTGTAGGAAAGGTAGTTGTACTTTTCCTTTTTGGCAACATATAGAAAAATCAACCTTCACGTAAGTCTTTGCTTTAAGAGATCTTTCTTCATACCACACATCAGCCAAACAATATTCACATTGAATATTTGGTTGTCCAAATGAAACAATATCTATTTTTGAAAAATTAAATAAGGTTATATATTAGCTTGACATAAATGTATTTAATTTGCATACAGAATTTACAGTTAGAGACATGCACCTTCCTTTTCAACTTTTGAATACAATTGGGAAGTGTAAACTTCTATGCTCTCATCTGACAACAAAACACAGTAAAACAAATTTTTCAAACAATTAAATAAATTAAAATTAACATTTAAAAATTAATTATTACCATTATTTGCTTCATTTTGGACATCTTCAAAATTCAGCTCTTAGTCACTGATTGCAGGATTCCAACACTGTATATTCTGGACCTCTTATCTAAGTTTATTGTGTTATTACCTATACTTTCTCAATTGAAAATACCTGTACAAAATATGTTCGAAAGTTGAATTAAGTATTAAAACAATTTGTAACTAACAATAGCAATATCAGTTTGCATTGACTTTTTGTCATCTTAAATAAAACATATTTATATATTCATTTAAACGCTTCGAATTTATTCAATTGAAGGAATAAATATATCAACATCATTCATTGTTTAAATTTATATTTGTAGTACCTCTTCGACAGTGCTATTTTTGGCGGAACGCAACAATTAAGTTTTTTTTTATTTCCTCTTGCATCTTTTGCAACATCTGTATTAATACAAACAAAAGAACATGTTTCTATATTAGTATATGTTTAACTCCGTACTAACAGTATAAATTGTAATCAGGCTAAGTAAATGAGGCATTATGAATTTACCATGAAGTGGTTCTGTAAGGCTAATTTGTGCATTAATAATTGTTCTCATTAATGACAATACTTTTGTAATTGAATGCATGGTGTTGAATTCTTTGTTAGGAGTCAAGTTTTCAGAGACGGGATAATCTATGTTTATAATACCAGATGATTGACAACAAAATTGCTGACTTGAGTTGCCAGTAGATTGACCTAAAACAAATAATTAAAATCAGTAATATAATTAGTAAACAATGCATTGTAAGAACATAATGTAATTAACAAACTTAATACGTAATTACATTGAAGAAAAATAATTTAAACCATTCAATCAATTCATTTCTAACAATGATAATTTTAAATGTAATTGTAATATAGAGATAGGTATAGTACCTTGTCTTTTGATATTTGTATTGCGCAATTCATATTGTATACTTTTTCTTTTTCTTATGCCACAGTTTGCATCATCAAGATCCAAAACTAAAACAAAAGTAATTAGAAAAAATAAAATATATAAATGAGATAGTGTAGTTTGAACTAAAGAAAATAGATAAAATTAAGTTTACCATCACTTGTCTTAGATAAGGATATTGTTTTCTGATTTTGATGTACTGATTTTGTTGTTCTTCCATTTGTGGCATTTTCATGATGACAAACTAAAGACAGTAAATTAGAAAATTAATTAAAAACTGTATAGTGATATGAAATTTAAAGTAAAACAAAACATAAAATTCAGCTCACCATTGCTTATCTCAATTAAGGGTTCTCTGTTAGGCATGACATGTTCTGCAACTAACAATAGATTGTATTATACATATATGTAAATATGAAATAAGATAGCATAGATTCAATTTGAGCTCAAATACTTATCTCAGTTAATGGTATTCCATTTGGAATGACATGTATTTGAAATAACAATAAATCGAAAAATTATAATACTATAAAAATGAATTTATTGGGTGGAAAAGGAAAAAAAACATATAAGAATGTTTACAGTATATGGTATCATAAAATCGTTTTTCATTGTTTTGGCTAAGATATAATATTTACGACTAAGAACTACACTGATCTAAATGTTCACAAAGAAAATCAAGAGCATAGATGACTCAAGGAACCTAAATATAAATATAGATGTTTTACCTGATACATTAACGTTTGTCTGAGAACATGTAACAATTTTGTTTCTTGTAGAAACCTTTCTCTTGAATTCCTCCATAAGTTCAAGGAGTATTGTGCTCAGAACAAACTACTTTCAGGGATACAAATGTTGTTTTGTTATAATAATTTAGTGTGTAGACTATCTTTCTTTTACCGCCAATTTTTTTTTATACATTTAGAGGAATATTTAGTTGCTTATGTCTCCTTACTTTTGACATAATACACTTAATAAAAATACTTATGAGATTATTTATTGTGCACCATAAATATAAATATGTTAGAGAAAAAAATTAAAAAAATTTGGAACTTAAAAAGTAAATAACTTTTAAAAGTATATGAAGTTAAAAACAAAAATAGTTATACATTTAATTGAGTGTAACTAATACCAAAAACTAAATATAATATCTGATTTCATGGACATGGAACTTATTTGAAGAGCTGACATAGTTTTAATTTGGTTTTAATATAACTAAATTTAATTGTTCAAAATTGTTAAATATAAAAAGGTACCTTTCACCAGCGATAGCAATTGTACTTTTATCCATGATTTTGTGTAATAATGAGACCAATTTTGAAATATACCCTAATTAAAAATTATAATAAGAATAATAAACTGGATTAACAATTTAGGTAGTATCAATGTTCAATTATGACAGGTCATGCAATGCATGAATGGAAGTCGATATTCAAAATGGGAACTTAACTTTTAAACTATGCAACAAATTTGCTTTTCTATTGCAAAGAACATATTTCTATTTTAAGCATTGCCTTTAATGAAATTCTTGTTTGACCTTAGAAAGAGTCCACCTGTAGGGAAATATACTTGGCAGTTTGTATATAGAACAGATTTAAATTGTCAAAAAGATGAAATAGAAGCACAACAATTTAAACATTGATAGCATTATCTGAGAACAAGAGTATGTAAGAAAATGGGAATTTTACGTAGGTGTGTTTAACAAAAAAAAGAAACCCTTGCAAGAATACCTAAAATTTGTATACGACCTACAAAAGTTCCCCTTTTACTTACACTGTCAGTTTCCATAAATATGCATTGATAGCCTGTAGTGCCTAATTTCAGAAAAAGAGAAATGATTTTAACCTTAAATCTGTGAACTAAATGCATATAAAAAAGGAACTTTCATTAAAATCTGTGAGCAAAATCAACAAATATCCAAAAAAAAATTCATTTCTGATTCCATGCATACTAAGTTCTTATGTTGTAAAGCTGATGGATACTAAGAATAAAGAAATAAGAAAGTAGAAATGAAAACCACAACTGTAAAATGTTGGCCACCAACTTCATGATGTAGGTACATTTCCCAAAATGTCTTTCACTAATATCTATATGTAAAAGTAATAATTTATTTAAAAAGTATGATAAAGGGAAATGTGTGTTTCTTAACAGAAACATGTTTTAGGTGAAACCATATTAAACTATGCAAACACCTTCCTTCATATAAAGTGAAATAAAAAATAATAGCAAATAATAATATAATATATTAATACAATCACATAGTACTTATTGAAGCAAAATGAAATTTTAAAATTCATATAACATAAGTAAAAATGTATGCCTAAACTCGTGAAACAATCAAACAATCTATCAGTTAGTAATTAATAATGAACAATATAATCTTAGTCACCATTCCACAATATTAAGACAAAATAAATAACAGATAAAATAAATGAAAGTTTTAAGAATTTAATTTACTAGCAAGTTTTATGACGTTAAGCATATGTAACAATGGCAACATATTATAAACATGCCTGATAATGAATGAAAATTTAAAAAGAGTATGTATGAAAATTTGATGTAATGCCTACAACAAATACAATGAAATGAAATCAGATAATAAACATAATAACAATAAAATAAACATAAATATTAATACTAATAAAGTGTTCTGGTTTTCAACAAAGATAAACATTTTCCTTAACTAGGAAAGATAAGAAATTAGAAACTGAAATAAAGCACAAAAAGTAAATAGTTTTTTCCTTTCAAAACAATAGAAAGGATTATCCCAAAACATTAAGAAAACTACTTATACATATTTTCTTGTCTTTTATAGTGACTTGTTATGAGTAGCAGAACCCTAATATTAGAAGAAGGCATCATCATATGACATTCAAATATAGTTTTGTCGCCTTCACGAAAGGAATGAAGACTACAAATTTTTTTCCAGCCCTTCCCAAGCTTGATGTTTGTGCAAGGAAACCTTCTTCTCAAGACCTTGCATTGAACCTCGTTTAGCAGACCATGTAGCGTAATGTTTTTGAATCTCGTTTTGTGAAGATATTCCGCAAATGCACCACGTAGATCCTTCAACAACATGAAAGCCATTATTGAAGAAAAGCAATACAAAATAAAGCAAAGCATTTAAAAGAAAGGATTTTTAAACTGACCAGAGAACTTCCATTGATGTGAAAAGAAGACAACTTCAAGTGAAAATGTTCAAAGGGTCCCTTGGTCAACGGTTCCCTCCCTTGAACTTCCTTCAAATAACGATTAACACCACTTTGACAGATCGCTCCCATAAAAACAGTTATATGGAAACAACTTTGACCAACGTAACAGAAGAGTATAGGGTGGTCGCCTTTAAAGCCATAAAAGAACTCAAAGTTGACCATCCATCCAAAATTTCGGGAGACAATATATCCTGGTTATAATATACTATATGGACGTTCCCTGCACTATCTGCAAGGGTCCACTCCCCAACAAGTTCTCCTTGAAATTTAATCACGAATGCATGATCAACCATTCTATCCATTATAAAAAATATAAGTCAACAAATACATAAACTATATAAAATAGGTATTTAATCAAATAAAAAAACTACATACCTCCCCGCAGATGTTCATTGATGAAAAAAGTCCTCGTGTATCATTGTGAAGAATTTCTTCAGAAGTATGAGCCATCAAACTTAATAATAGACAATGGAGAATAAAGCAAGAGGCAACAATAATATAGAAATGTATAAAAAAGAAAAGAGTAGGATTCTAAGTAAAAAAATCAAAGTGTGTTACGTATTTATAACCAAATATCAGTCATGACCCTTTGATATACATTGTCCTGTTTCAAACAACATGCCCTTTCAGTTCAATTTTAATAATTTAAAATTTAATAAACAAGAAAATAGTCCCTAATGAATAAAAGATAAGAAGAATATGTTACCTGTAATTATTCTTATGCCATTGTAATTATTACTAATAAAAGAGATAGGCTAATAATTTTTACCTAGTTTAGGATATTATTTTTGTAATAAATATATTTTTTGTAATTTCTGTAATATATATATATATAAATGTATAATCTATAATATATATAATCTATAATATGTATAATCTATAATATATTATAATATTATATATATATATATATAGATTGTACAGACTAGTCCCTGGACGTTGTTGATCACTGGTAATGTTGGTGCCACGTAAGCGGGGTCCCACGAGCGGCGTGGGCCAGTATCTCGCGAAGCACGTGCGCCAAGGAGCCAAAGAGTGGTCAGACAGTCATCATGGTGTACCGATGTGCCACTAGACAGTGTGGAGAGGTCGGACATCGGGACCCGAACAGTAGAGATGGGCCACTAGAGGTGGATCCCAGACCACACACCATTTATCAGTAAGGGAGAAGCCTA
>Ga0123342_1005818_pt1 | contig 17566 bp, 12 predicted proteins | sample Turbeawhitnodule_FD_89960 | JGI IMG/M metagenome (GOLD analysis project Ga0123342, IMG submission 89960) | Root nodule microbial communities of legume samples collected from Mexico - Turtle bean Mexico white nodule | ecosystem: Host-associated > Plants > Roots > Nodule | place: Mexico: Nepantla...
AATTATAGACCCATTAATAGTGATTATATTCCTATAATTAAGTCTAATTATAGACTCATTAATAGTGATTATATTCCTATAATTAAGTCTAATTAAGTCTAATAATGATTTTGTCCGGTAATAATAAATAAAATTATTTATAATAAAAAATAAATTTATATAATTATTATTATAATAAATATAAAAAGAATATTATTATTTAAATTTAAGATAAAAAATGAATTAAATTTTTTATAATTATGAATATTTAAATATTATTTATTTTATCTAATAATTTTCATATATTGACAATTCTACAATAATTCATACTTTTTTAACTAATATTTTCTTTTCTAACAATTTTTCATGTTCTAATCAAAGATAATTTTTAATTATGAACTACTAAAATGCATTAATAATTAATTATTTTTTTTAAAATAATTAGTTTTAATATAAGGATATTGATACAATCCTAACTTGCATCTTCATTTGTAGATCTCCTTTCCATTGTATTGATTTGAATATCTTCTATGGATAATGAAAACTATTGTCGAAGCATAAAGAATTGTAGAAATTTTGGAAGAGATAAAAATCATGTCAATGAATCTAAGTGAGGTAGGGATGGCAAAGCGGGTCGGCCCGCCTCGCCCCACATATAAAATGTGGACTGGTTTTCATGACCTGCCCTGCATGCAGGTTGGCCCGCGGGGCGGGCCGCTTTTTTTCTTTTGAACGTAAAGGAGGAGTGGAGGCGGTTTGCAGCAGCAGAGCGACAGTAACATGTGATAGTTGCAGGCGAAGCCACGCGAAGTCGCAAACGGAGCGAGCGGTGGTGCGCCAAAGGAGAGTGCGTCGTGTGTTGTGTGTATTTTTTGGAACAACGTAATTGCATTGTGTTGAGTGAAAACCTAATTTTCTTTCACTAAAAGTTGTCACTCCTCCACTAGACCATTGTTGTCAAGTCAATTACTTTTTTTTTTTATTTTTTTGCGGGCTAGTGGGCTAGCCTGCCTCGCCCCGCTGTTGGCCTGCGCGGGCCGTGGGTTATGCGGGGCGGGCTAATGCGAGTCAACGGGTTGAAAACGTCAGCCCGTCCCGTGTCTTTTATCGCAGACCGCAGGTTAGGCCAACACTTAGTTTCTAGAGTGAGGTTAGGCCAACACTATTAGGAGGAAATTTGTCTAACAAGAAGACAACTCTAGAGTGAACTTTGAACAAGTAAAAATGTCTTAATTGGACAACATTTTATTACGCAAATCAAAGTTAAAAATCATGTACAAGATACTCCTATTTATAGGAGAAAGTCTCTCAAACTCAAATGAGAGTATGACAAGTGTCACCACCTTATATGCGCAACTCCTCTGCATTGATGAGAAGACATGTGGAGTCTCATGTCTTCCTTTCCTACCTTTCTATTTGCACCACTCTTTTACTATTTTAAACTCTACTTTATTTTCTATTACATTGTTCCTCTACTTTTGCCAAAAATATAAGATCCAAAACTTCATAAATATTCTATAAAATTTTTACAAGGCTAAGAAGAAAAAAGGTTTAAAAAGATTTTACAATCTTTTTAGTAAATATCGATTTTCATCTATCTTCTTAGCCTAAAGTTTCGATGTTGGATAGTTTTTATCAGGTTTCAAAAATAATTTACAAAATTTTAATTAATTCAAATTTATAAAAAAAATATCTCATATTTTATTATTCAAATAATTTTAAAAATAAAAATACATTTATAAACTTATATTTTAAACCTTTTAAAAAAATAAAAAATAATCTTACAATTATCACATCAATAATATATTTAAATAAACTTTTTTCCACAAATTCACTCAATATAGTTTGATCAAATAATCTCCTCACTTTTTTTTCATACTTTTCACTTACATCTTGAGACATTTTCTCCCTAATCCAACACCCCCATTAATAAGAAAAACTTAAATAAAATAAAAAACGCTAATTACAAGTGGACGTTAAAATGTCATGTTACATTATCTTCTACAGTTCACCAGAAACTCTACCATTTCGAAAAGGTTTAGTTTCCAGTTTATGCCGACATCAGCTTAGCACGAACACCCTCAGCAATCCTCGTAACTTCCCTTTCCTCTTTCTGAATTTCCCATGTTTGGGTTTAATGTTTTCATCAAGACGATGTCTTTTTTGTTTCTCATGTTTTTTTCGTTGCTTGCTGCTCTCTCTATTTCAAATTTATGCTACCAATCACTTTTATAATTCAAACTTTTCGTGGTTAAGTCATGTCTCTCTTTTTTATTTATTTCATTTTGAATCCTAGCCTCTACACTCACAAGTTAAAATCTTAGCTACTATCATGGGACACATTTATAGGTTGGTGGGTGGTTTGGCATTTCAAGAAAGGTGGCATCTTTGGTGTGCTTTGATTCCTTGGCCTATGTTTCACCATTATATTGTGGTTTAATCTAATGGGCAATTCTTTTGTCTCAATGAAATACCAAGTTCATATGCATGACAAATGCTTGTTTAAATGTCTAAATGGTTAGTCTCAGACTCAATTCTTTCTGTTTTGTTAAAACTTTTAACCGTGCTTCACAACCGTATCTCAAAGCTCCGTGTTGTTGTTATTGTCTTTTAGGGATACTTCATCATATATGATATGTTTATAAGCTTTGTTTTTGTTTTGTGTGAAATCACAACAGTTTTCAGTTTTACATTCTGAGATCTTGTGATATTGTGTTGCGCAGTCTATTTCCAATTGCCATCACTGCCCTCATACACTGAGGCACACCTTATGTGAAGCTTAGCTTGCTGAGTGTTTACAGAAAAGCGTTAACAATTACACTGGTTCAAAACAATATTTTGAAGTAGCAATTATGTGTGTCTTTCCTGTGTACATACAAGGGGAAAGATGCACTATTAATCTATTAGGTTTAACTGAAACTTAATATCCATAATTAATAGCTGATGCAAGGTGAATCCTTCGGACGAGGTTTGTTCAGTTGAGTTTTTTGTCTATTTGTTGTTGTATGTGGGAAAGGCATGTGCTAGGTGGAGGCTGGCCTCAGTTTTGTTTTGAAAATGCTATGCTCACTTTATATTCTTCACTTCATTGTTGGTCATCTAGAATGCGAAAATTCAACTCAGTTATGAGAATTAAATTGTTGTTGAACTAAATCTACATTTTTTGTTATAATTGTTGTTTTCTGGAACATAATCCACTGCTAACCGATGCATTGATATGCTGATGTAAATGCTAGGGACAACGTAGCAATGGCTTCCTTTTATTTCAATCCTATCCTTACTAGCTCTCATCTCGTTTCTGCAAACTTATCTAGAAAGTTCAAGATTCCAAAGCTTCTTCACAGGGTAACTTTTTTGGACTGTTGTTTCATTGTATTACTGATTAGTTCCCCTTTTAAATTATAGTAATTTCTTAAGGTACCTTTCCTGGGGATATACTTAAACATGAACATGCATTTCACTTAAGATTAATTCGATATCAACTTTTTGGTGTCATGTTTGTCTTTTGATAAATGAAGTTACATACAAACAATGAAATTAATTTAATATTTGTGGAAGGCGTGATAAATCAATGAATTGAGTGAGCCTAATGTTTTGCATGAAAAGGGCATGAGTTATTATTCTATTTCAGACAAATTGAAACAGATAAAGCTACAAAATTAAGGCCTAGATTTGCAAAGTTTCCATTACCTTTAGATGGGTTTTCAGTATTGAAATTCATAACATTTTTTTAAAGAAACAAAATATGAATTTCAATCCTACAAAAAAAGTAAATGAGTACATGACTAATAGGCATAAAGTTGGAAACAGTGAGGCTTTGTAGTTTTGATTGCCTGTAGAATGTGTTTTGTCAGTTTCTATATTTTTTTAGTATAAAAGGTTTCTGACAACATGGTCTAGCTATTGGGATATCATCATTCCTTAACATAGAAAAGTGTGAAGAATCATAAGGTTTGCTTCTAAAGTATTTGGGCAAGCTAAATGAGTTTCATTATCAGCCATGGCCTGCTTCTTTAATAAATTAAAATTGATTTTATATCATTCCTGAATCCTGATTGCTAAAAGGAGATTTATTTGCTTAGGCAACTTCCTTTCTTATTTATGCTGACATGTTTCCGTCATTACATTTTAAGCAGAAAAAGAGGTTTGATGGCTCACCTAGATCCTCAAAAATCACTTCATTTTATGGCTTGAAGACCCCTCCTTATGAACTTGTAAGTGATTCACTTAGTTGTCTGAATCCATATCTTAGTTTGGAAATAAGTGTACTGTTTTGTCCTATATGATTGGATTAGTTGAGTCATCTAATGCAGCATTAAGCTTATTAAATTGTCATATTCACTTGTGCTCAACGTAGGTGCTAGTTGTAATGACCATTGAGCTTCAACCATTGGAATGATCAAGAAAACAAAAACTAGGAAAGGGATGGCATTACACTGAACTTTTTGTTTATGGTGAAACATACAATTATCCAACATTTAGGGAACTTTAAAATTTAAATTACCATTTTGAAATAAATTGTGGCAACTTATTTCTCTTAGCTCATTTTATTACAGCCATCTTGTTATTGGGACAAATAGGTATGTCTTATGTTAAAATATGAAGAAAATATCTCATAATATCTTTATTGTATCTTATATTTTAGAGTAGCTTATATGATCTTGTTATAATTATAGAAATAATTAGTGGATCCTATATATAATCAAGAATATCTAAATTATATATGTATTATTAGGAATGTTTTTATTTTTGTATCATATCTTTATTGTTAGATGATAGCATCCTCTTCTTCTGGCATTGCTTTGTTTTGAATTTTTGAATGGAGTTGCGGAAGCTGCTTGAAATGGAGGAAGAATAGTGTGGATTTGAAGTGGAGAAAATGGGTTTGGGAGAGTGAGAGGTGAGACCAACTCACTAGGAAGGAGTCTAGGAGAGACTACACAAGAAACTACCCTAGAGAGAGTTTAAGAACAAGTGTTTATGGCCAAACTTGGGCAGCATAACTCTTCTCATTCAAGGTGAATTTTACATAAGGTGAGCTCACTTATTTACAATGCTATGGTCTGCCCAAAAGAGCCAAAATTCAAAAATTCAAATTAAAAAGAGAGAGTGCCATGTGGCTAGTCACACTCTCCTTTCCCCTCCCATGCTTCTCATGCGCCTACTTAGCTGTCCAGCCCTCCTTGGTGCACCCTCCTTGCCTCGAAGACCAGCCTAGGGTTTCCTTTGGGCCAATGAAAGCCCAATAGAAACCCTAGGTAGGGTTAGAACCCTAACCCTATTATATCATAGGTTAAAATACAAGACCAAAAATCCTACTCTACTTGGCCCAAATACATGGCCCAATTAATTTAACAATTACAAACTCAAATAAATCTTATTCTACTCTAAACATTTATTTATCTATTTTAAACTAAACCCTAAAGCCTGACCTAAACATGATGATGACTTGTCCTTACTGAAGCCAACTGAGTTCAAGTCTTCTTTGTAGTCTTTGACCAAGGCTTTAGTATTCTTTTATAGTATGAAGGTCTCTCTAAGATACTCTTTACAAATCTTCTTCCTTGAGTTGTTCTCTTCATTGGGCCTACAAAAGATAGACAAAAAACCAAATTAGGTCTATATGTGGTAGTAAGTCCCTGAACAAAGCTTTAAGTCTTCATCCTCCTTATTCGATGGATGTTGTGGCTGGATGGGTTTGCATCATTAGAGGTTATAAAATTTCTTCTCTTTATTATATTGATTTATTTTTCTCAATATTAATAAAGCATTTGTATTGTCCAAAAAACACATTGCTCAATGCCTCCCACTTTCCTATAGTTTAACAGCTCTTTTAAGAGTTTTTTTTTCAGATTTCAGTAATAGTTGAGCACAGCTCCTTATAGAAATGGAAAATAGGAAATATAGACCATGGAACACCCTTTTCCTGAGGAAGACCTGTTTGTTCAGTTAGCCAGGCCAAACAACTTACTTCCCCCTCAATCCGTTACCTTCCCCTCCAATATACCTCGCCCTCTCCTTTTAATGCATGATTTTCATATCCTCCCCTCTAATCTCCTTCTAGCTTTCCTTTTTGGTTTTGCCCCTCTTCTCTCTCTTCTAGTCCCCTCAGCTGCTATGACATGTTTCTTTCTTTTGTACACCAACAAATGTTGTTTATAGGGTCCACTCTCCCGTTCCCCTATTCCTTCGGTTGCTCTCATCCCTTTTCTTCTATATACTTTCATAATGGGCATATCACTAGCACTAGTATAACTGAATTAGTGCTTTGTCTTTTGTATCATGTCATTACCCACCAATGTCAATATAATCTTATTATTTATTAAAATAAAGGTAAATGAAAAATAGGATAAATCTCTTGTGTCTATTGAACACATAGGGTTATGTCCTTATCTCTAGTCGATGTGGGATCTCCAACACACCATTCACGCCAAGAAGTGTGAACTTGTGCGTGAGACTATATATTTATGGGTGGTTCGATAGCAAATAGTAGGTGGCCTAATAAGCCGAACAAACTCTCGTTAGGATATACTCTAAATAACTCTGATACCATATTAAAATAAAAGAAAAAGAAAAATACAATAAATCTCTTATGTCTATTGAACATATAGGGTTATGTTTATATAGAGAAAATCATATAGAAAATATGGACTAAGCCCATTACATAAATAAAAATACCTAAAATATCTAATAATATCTGAAAATATCTAATAATATCTAACATTTTCATAGTATTCCTTTCTGCTCTTTTCCGTCTTCCCTACTTAAGCACTATAATTTGACATCTGAATTAATTTTTTGAGTTATCTATTGTTGATAAAATGGAAAAAGGTACTGGTATATTTGCTCCATGTGAAACACAACCTTTTTACAGCGGACATAGTTTAGAGAAATAAGAAAGTTTCCATTCACCAAATAAACCACACTTTTAAATAGCCCATATGACACTGGTTATTGAGAATGCTAGTACCTTTTTGTGGCCCTTATAAATCCAATGTGCAACATTACTCACAGCAGACTACTGAGAGGCACTGGTACGTTAATCAGGCGAACATATCTGACACGGATATGCTTAGATACGTTTAAAATACATATCAGTAGAGTGTCAAGTAAATAAAAATAAAAGAGTGCTTTATATATGTTGAAAGACTGCTTGTAAGTTAGAACTGTTGCTTTTTGGTACCACTAATAGTCCTTTATTACGTCTTGTTGTCCTTCGGGTTAAACCATAATCCAATAAAAGGTCTGATCGGTGAGGGTCTGCTACTTATTTATTACCCATGCAAAATAAGACGGCACCTACCAAGGATCCCACACCCCGACCCCCTTTTTCCTAAAATAGGCTCATATATAACATTTCACTAGTATATATAACTGTCATTATTTTGTTTTTATATATTTCCATACATAAAATATATAATCTTTGTGATTTATTCCATGAAATCATTTTTAGGAATTGATATTTGAGTACCACTTAATTAAAGAACAAGTGTTGTTGTGATAACAAATGTTGATAGAAGAACTTTCACTTTCACCCCTTATTCGTATAAAACTATAATTTGTATATACATTTGAGTTTCATAAGTTTGACTTGGGTAGTATTTAATAATGATTTTCAATTTTAATATGGTTTCTTAAAAAGAGTACAATAGCATTTATTTCATTTTGTGAATTATATATATGCATAAATACATACTTTAAATGTATCTGAATGTATTGTATCATATCCTATAATCTTTCAAGATGAGACGAATTGTCGTGTCAGATATGTGTTTTATCTGATACTCATATCATATTCATGCAGCATGGGCAGCCTCTAATAGGCCATTTATATCAACAGTGATAATTCTGACTTTATTTTGCCGCTTCAATATTTCTTAGGATGCCTTAGAGCCGCATATGAGTAAGAAGACAATTGACAAGCACTGGGGTGAACATCAACGGAATTTTATAGAAGGGTTGAACAAACAGCTAGAGAAGGATGATAAACTATATGGTTACACCTTAGATGAACTAGTCAAAGTGACATACAACAGTGGAAATCCTTTCCCTGAATTCAACAATGCAGCTGAGGTACTTGTTAGATTGATTGCTCGTAGGCTTTGAACATTTGAAATTGATTCTGAAATTACATGCTTATTCCTAAAACTATTGAAAATGCTCCGTTCGTTCACAATACTGAAGATCTTCCAAGATTTGCAAATTTACACTCACCTCTCATCTTTCTTCAAAAATTACACTTACTCCCTTTTATCCTTTGTCTCTACACAAGGATATATGAATGGTATATATGACTGGAAAAGAAAAATTGAAGAGGGAAGTTGAGATTAATTTAGTTAAATCTCAATTAAGTGTAATGTACTCCGGGTTATTTTTATTCAAAGAAATAAACAACAAAATTCTCTTATATATGAATTATATCTATGAAGAGCATGGGTATAATAATCGATTACAGTATTCAATGGGAGAGTGAATAATCTTCATGATAAACCAAGGGAAATATTTATTATAGCACTTTAAAAACTTAAAATTTCATCTTTTAGCTTCAAAATTGTAAGGGGCTTCATTTCTGACATACTAGGATATCTGTGGTTGCAGGGATGGCTTGAACTTAAGATTGGGGTCAATATTTTGACAAGGAACTTGCTTATTGCTATAGGATAGGAACTGAACATGACAGTTAATGCTAATTAGGGTGGGTACCCAACTAGCATAGTTCCTTTAATTCCAGCCTAGAGAAAAATGATTTTTTCATGCATTTGTTGAGAATGTGAATTTTGGAGTTTTCTCTCCACTTTTCTACTTACATGTCTATTTTTTTTTTTGCTTATATTTTTTATCTATTAAAATTTAGGACTCTAAAAGTTGTCTACAAACTGTAAATATACTAAGTTATGTTTTTGGTGATGTACGACTCTTATAAAGACCATATGTTAGGCAACGCCATTAGTAGTCAGTCACAATAGATTCATCAGTTATCTATTTGTTAGTTATATTTTTAGTTAGTTTTAAAAGATAGTTTTCATTAAAGCATGTTGCTCGTAATTAAGAAGAGAGGTGAAGAGGGAGGAATATCTTATCATTTGCAAGAGAATAGGCCTTGGGTCTTGGGAGGTGCAGTCCAATGAAGAAGTACTGAGTGTGTGTGAATGTTCTATTCTATAAAATAGGAAGTTTGTCCCTATATCTCAGCAATAGATACCAAGTTTCTATCACTAAAAAAGTATTAATATAGCAACAGAGTTTGAAGCTAAACAAATGTAACCGGGAATGAAACAGATTAATAATCTTTATTCCGGTGGTTCTTGTACCATTTCCATTTGTCCTTGTCTTTATGAGATAATTTTCTGTTACGAACCCAAAATCACCTTTCACACAGGACTTCTCCTGTCAACAAAACTGTAATAAAAAAATCATCCCCCTTTCCTAAACTGGACCAACCCTAACCAACTAACTAACCACTCCCTTAACCTTTATTTTTTTACATTTCTCCTATAATACACCTTCCATGTCTTTTCCTTATTTTTAGTCCTAACATTACTCCCCTCAGTCAAAGCAACCTTGTCCTCAAGGTAGAATTTTGGAAACTGTTCTTTGATGGTCGTCACATCCTCCCATGTGGCTGTGTCCCTGTCCCCTTCATTCCATTTTATTAAAATTTGTGGAATATATGCTCCTTGGACGGATAATTCACGTCTATCCAAGATCTCGGTTGGATAAAAATTCACAGCCTGTCCTTGAAACTCTTTAGGCAACTCGAGTTGGACTTCGTGCGGCCCTAATGCTAGCTTGAGTTGAGACACATGGAACACCGGGTGTATTCGAGCTGGGTCTGGCAGTTGAAGTCTAAAAGCCATCGAACCCACCGCTGCTACAACCGGAAAGGAACCATAATATTTGGCTGCCAGCTTCGGATGCAGTCGGTTAGGCATCGATAGTTGCTGATGTGGTTGAATTTTTAAGTAGACCATATCCCCTACTTTAATTGGAGATGGACTTCGGTGATAGTTGGCGAACTTGGACATTTGATCCTGCGCCCTCCTTATGCAGAAAGGTTGGCTTAAATCTGGCATCATCAACACCGGGGCTGTTGTGACTGCTGTTTTCAACTGCTGCATGGCTTCCGTGCTTTCTGCTGTCCACACAAAAATTCCTTTTTTTAGCAACTGCGTCAGGGGCTTGGCTATTCTTCCATAGTATAAATGAATCACCTATAGTACCCCATGAGGCCCAAAAAATCCTCTTAAAGCTTTCAAGGATTTGGGTATTGGCCACTGCAAGATGACTGAAATTTTCTGAGGATCCATTTGAACCCCTTGTCCCTAAATGATGTGTCCCAAATACTGCACCTCCTGCTTGCCAAATTCACATTTTGTGATTTGCGTAGAATGGGTGGTGTTGCAGAGTCTTTAGAAAGTGCTCCAAGTGTGTCAAGTGTTCCTCCCAGGTTCTGCTGTAAATCAGAATATCATCAAAGAAAACCAAAACAAACTTCCTCAAATACGCATGTAAAATGTCATTCATGGTGCACTGAAAAGTGGCAGGCGCGTTAGTTAGTACAAACGGCATAACTAGTGATTCATAATGATTATGGTGGGTACGAAAAGCGGTCTTTTGTATATTTGATTCGTGCATGCGGATCTGGTGATACCCTGCCCTCAGATCCACCTTGGAAAAATAGTATGCCCCATACAATTTGTCTAACAATTCTTCTATCGCTGGAATAGGAAATTTATCTGGGATGGTTGCCTTATTCAAGGCCCTGTAGTCCACACAATCTCCAACTGTCATCCTTCTATACGAGGATCACTAGACTAGAGTAGGGGTTGTTACTTGGTCTAATTTTCCCGATCTTCATCATTTCCTCAACCTGTTTCTCTATCTCCGTCTTCAGTAGATGGGGGTATCTATAAGGTCTCACATTGATAGGATCTACCACTGCTTTAATCGGAATTTTATGCTCATTCTCTCTGTTGGGTGGTAGTTGTTTGATTTCTTCAAAAAACCCCTCCCACTCTTTCAAGACCTTGTTTCAAATCCGCTGTTTGTGACAGCGTTAACCCAGCGAGCTCCTGGTTACTCCTGGACTGATTTGGGCTTGACTAGTCAGTGCTTTTTATTCCCCATACAAGGGACACCGCTTTGATCTCCTTCTCTTTTTTGAGTGCTTTCGGAGTCACCAACGTTCTGGCTAACTTGTGGTGTCCTCTGATGTGCACCTTTTTACCTTCAATGCAAAAATTCATGGTCAACGTCCTCCAATTTACTTTCACTTCCCCCAAAGTTGTCAACCATGCCACCCCCAATATCACGTCCACCCCCTAGCTCAAATAGGAAAAAGGTCTCCTTGATTATATAGTTTCCCAAATGTACCTCTACCTTAGGACAACACCCGCTTGCTGTCTTTTTATGGCCATCCCCTAGCCTCGCAGTATACGTTGGTGTGGGTTCCACATGTAATCCCAAATGACTAACCAACACTGCAGAGATGAAATTGTGACTAGCCTCAACTATCAATTAGCACCATTGTTATTCTATCCTTCACTGTCCCTTGTAATTTCATATGAGGTTGTGTTAGACCCCAACAGAAAAAATGGACAGATCCATTTGTCGATACTCCCTCTCTTCTTCATCATCTAAATTCTGCTCAATCCACCCCCAAGAACCCATGATTCTCCTTCGGCGAGCCTCCCTCATCTTTTGCACAAAAGATTACCCTCAAATTCTTCTCTGGACAGCGATGCCCTGAACTGTACGCCCCTCCACAGTGGAAGCATCTTCCTTCTTCCCTTCGTCTCACATACTCCAGGTAGGGGAGTGTTTTGGACCCCTTATTCCTTGAGCCTTCCCCTGGTCGAACCTCTCTGCTTGAGGAGGAAGTCTCCTTTCTTGCATTACTAGCCACACTAGACGACATTGGCCCACTGTTTCCCTATACAATTCTGTGTGGCCTGTTATTCTCGAACGCCCAAACGAAGTTGTATTCTTGTACCCACTGCTGCCACCTTTTTCTTCCTTGAAAGCCTCCTCAACATCCAGAGCAATCTCCATTGCTTTCATCACCTCTTTAGGATCATGGGGTTTGATCTGGTTCTGAATCTTGGGTTGTAACCCAACAAAAAAATAACCTAACAACTGTTCCTCCCCTGTCAGTGGCGCCTGTGACACTAACCTCTCAAATTCTTGAATGTAATCCTCAACTCTCCCATTCTGTTTGAGTTTGGCCAGCTTCTCAAAGACAGAACTCCTCTCCTTTCCCCCAAACCTCGGATTCAATGCCATGGAAAACTCTTCCCAAGAATGGTTCTTGGAATTCTTTCTCTAAAAAGTGAACCAAGAACTGGCACTACCTTCCATGCTGATGAAAGCTAGCTGCAACCTTTCCCGGGCTATGAGACATTTTGCACTTCGAAAAAAATTTCAACTCTGGCCTGCCACTCCATCGGGTCCACTCCCTCAAACATAGGTAGTTACACCCTCCTTGACCACGGTCTCAACTCTGCTTCCTCCTCCACATCCAATTTGTTCCCGTGCCTGGACCGGTCTTCCCTTCTTTCTTCCCCGTTCACCGAGCTCTCTCCTTCGTCAGACAATATGTCCCCCTTCTTGAGGTCCCGCAACATTTCCTTTATGTCCAGAATGCTCTCCTTTAACCCGTTAATGTCTGCCCTCATTTTCACCATCAACCTTCCTTGTTTGTTGGTTAATTTCTCCAACGCAACCATCCTCTGTTCCATCCTCACTTCCTTCACCTCTGACTACCTCTTGGATCTGGCTGGTCGGACCAAATTGCTACGAACCTAAAAACAAGCAACCAAAGATAGGCCAAGAACACAGAGAGATACAGTTAGAACATTCACAAAGGAAACAATTATTCCTTTCACACAGGACTTCTCTTGTCAACAAAACTGTAATAAAAAAATCATCCCCCTTCCCTAAATCGGTTGGTCTTTATTTAAAGACAAACCCTAACCAACTAACTAATCACTCCCTTAACCTTTATTTTTTACATTTCTCCTATAATACACCTTCCATGTCTTTTCCTTATTTTTTGTCCTAACATTTTTCCGTATAGATTGTAGTTTTTTTTTTTCTTTAAATATTTTCACAATTTTATTTGGTTATTCGAATTTTCTATAGTTGGATTGATATTGAGACTAGTCTCTCCTATCTTGTGATGAAGCTAATCTTGTATAGTCATCTGTAGTAATGATGAAATTACAATTGTCAGTTCTATGTGCTTTTATATTTAAATGCTGTCTGTAACTACTTCTGCCCCTTCCACACAGGTTTGGAACCATGACTTCTTCTGGGAATCCATGCAACCAGCAGGGGGTGATATGCCCAAACTAGGTCTCCTTCAACAGATTGAAAAGGATTTTGGATCATTTACGAATTTTAGAGAGAAGTTTGTAGAAGCTGCCCTCACATTATTTGGTTCTGGTTGGGTTTGGCTAGTTTGTAAGTCCATTCCTGATTGACCTCCCCATCTGGGGTCTCCCAATCCTTCTAAAATAATGTTTTAGTTTTTCAAATTCCATACATGCCATAAAATCCTTGGACTTTCCTTGTAATAAGAGCCTCGGTTATGTTTTATCTGGAGTGGTTGTTAAATTGTAATTGAGAATATTTAATTTTCTATGATTAAGGTAGGTAGTAACTAGTCTTTTCTCACTAGAACAATTGCTTTTTAAGAGTTGTTGGGTAGAGTAGAACTGTTCAGATATATATTATGTTATATAATATGTTTCTCTAATAATGCTGATGATTGATGCTAATATTCATTGGTTGTTTTAGTGAAGAGAGAAGAGAAAAAACTGGAGATAGTCAAAACATCAAATGCCATTTGCCCAATTGTGTGGAATCACATAGTAAGTTCATTTCCATTTTCCTCCTTAAAATTTATTTGATTTAATATTGTAAATGAAGTTAATTATCTTTTCTCATGCAGCCACTTATCAATTTGGATTTGTGGGAGGTATGCCCCTCCAAACTACATCTGCAAATTACTTAATGAAAACCTTTTTATATAGTCATCACTGAGACTTTTTTTTTCTTTACTGCAGCATGCATACTATCTGGATTACAGGGTATGTCTAACCATCATAAATCATCTGATATTTTCCGTAAAGGCATTAACTTAACAATCATTGCCACTTTTGAACAGAATGATAGAGCAAAGTATGTGGATGTATTTATGAACCACCTTGTATCTTGGGAAGCTGCAGCAGCCCGATTGACTTGGGCAGAGGCTTTGGTAAACTTGGGAGAACCAAAAATCCCCATTGCATGAAAATATTGAAATGCTTAATGATTATAGTGGTGGCTCCGGCCATATGACATCCTACTAGGTGGAGTTGGTGAAGGAAATGAGTTTGTTTCAGTCTTCATTTGAGTACAACTTTTGTAGTGCCCTATGTGCTTCTTTCTGGTTGTCAAATTTTGCAGTGTTTAGGATTGAGGACAACCTGTCATTTGGGGAAATCTAGTGAAGAATGTATAACAAGAGAGATAAAAAGCATTATCTTGGAGTTATTATGGTCTTATAGTATGAATGTTATTATTAATGTGGCAAGAGGCTATTAAATTTTGGAACAAAGCACCACAATATGCAGTTATACTGATATAAGTAGAACACAAATCTCTTTTAGATAAGCTTTTTTTACCATACTTTTGCATGTTGAAGCTGGGGACTGTTCAAGGTTCGTTATGTTCTGTTATTAATTTAGTATTATATGTATGCTAAATGTTTACTCTGAACCACATGTTGAACTCTTTATTTAATAATTATTTTATAAAAATGTAAATTTAATAAACTAATCATTGAATTATGTGATATCATTTATACGTACTTCAATTTTAAATAAGCTAGACATTTATTGGTATGAATCACGTTACCAACTTTAATGTTGGTATGAGAAGTTTAAATAATTTAAAGAAAATTTATGAAACTATTTTTACCATCCTTATAAATATCTATATGCTACATTTTTTTATTAAAAATAATGATAAATAGTAGATTAAGTACAATAAGTATTGAGAGATATTTCATTTTTATTATAATAAAAAAATATTTTTTTAGTACAAATTTTTTTGTTTTATTAATTTTGTTTAAACTCAAGTTAAGGTAATAATTGGACATTATTGGGTCTTTAATATTATTTACTTGTTTATTAAAAAAATAATATTAAATATGAAATTAATTTTAAAGGATTTTTTGTTTTATATATTTAAAACTATTAGTCATATTAATGAAATTAAAAATTTATAAATAACTTGAAAAAAAAAATTGATTAGAAGTCATTTCTATATTATAACTAACACAATTTGCTTAAAACTAAACACACCAAATGTTATTAAATTAGACGATGATCAAGTGAACCTGATAGACGAAGATCATGTGTTAAAGGAATAAGTGTCGTAAAAGTTTTCAGTCTTAATCTTTTCACTTTTTAAATATTTATAATTTTTTAAAAATATTTCTTAAAAATGATTTTGATTGAGGTAAGTCATATAAATTATGTTTCTATTAAAACACTTTTTTAATTGAAACTTCAAAATGTTTTCAAATAAATTTTAATGAATATTTTATGAGACTATCTTGTCCAATATATTAAAAACTTTCTTTTACACCGCTAAAAGATATTTTGCACAAGCATAATTGTACTTTAGTTAAATATTCAAATTTTTATTTAAAAATGATTTCGAATTTCGAAAAAGAGTACACAAGTATCTTTTAAAGTTTTTCAAAACATATTTTTTGAAATATATTCCAAATAAATTAAACTACTAAAGATTTATTCTAAACTGAGATTATTTGAATTAATATCTAAAGATAGAACGTATTAATAATCTTAAAGATATTAAGAGAATATTATTTAATGATATATTTATTTTAAAATATTAAAAATATTAATATCATTATAATTAGAAAGGTTTCGAAATATGATTTTAATTCATATCAGTATTAAAGTTCGATCCTTTAAAACTATCATAGAAACTATAAATGATAGTTCCTATTTCTTAAAGAAAAAGCTTAAGAAAATCTTTTAAAACACAATTCAATCTTTTCGTGTTTTTTTTTTTTTCATTTACGTGTTTAAAAAAAATGATGTTTTAATATACAATACATAGTTTTATTGGATATAAATGCTTTAAAATATTTGGATATTTCACCAACATGTATCAATGATCAAGTATCCAAAAGTATTAATATCCATACAATGAAACAAATACCCTATAACAAAATAATTAAATAACAATCAAATTTAGAGATGAAATATACTTAATTACTATATTGACTGAATTAAATATTATTTTAATGATTAAAATCTAAAGTGGTTTTTATTATTAATAAAAATTATAAAATAATTTTTAAATTGTTATTGAACCATTAACTACTAAGGTTTTAATACTAATATTTTCGTTTCAAAATTAATCTATAAAATATTAATAGAGACTAATTTTGAATATAAAGAAGTAAGTAGCTAAAATATTAGTAGCTAATAGTTAGATACTAATTTATAAACTATTTTATAAATTTTTATTAATAATAGAACCACTGTAGATACTAATAATTTTTTTAGTTTATAAAATGGTCTCTATTTTAGTTAAATAGTAATTAATTATTTTAGTCTCAAAATAATTTTTATTTAATGATTTTCTTATATTGATAAAAGTGTTCATGCTTTATTGGTTTTGATACTTCATATTTGTATTAGTGAAGTATCATACAGTATCGTTATCATATAAGTTTCAAACAGGATGTTCAAGTTATCTATTGACATACTTAGTGACTTTAACTTTATGTGTGTTTGAGTTATCTATCAAAATTTTCTTTTTAAACATTTTTTTTATGTATATTTCAAGAGTGTTTTGTCTAATAGAGAATACTCATGTGGGGAAGCACAGAGAGGCTTTTAGGAGAAAACTCATTGGTTTAACTTGGATAAGTTAGTAAAATAATACTCATATGATAAGTTAGAATTAGTCACAAAGAATTTGTGTTTAGCTTGTCAAAACTTAACTAATGTAGTTTTAGTTGAGACAAACCAATATAAAACTTATTGTTTTTATTCTTACTTCTCTTCTTCTTACATATATTTATTTGTTTGGACTATGTAAATTAAAACATGAATTAACATAAATTGAACACATACAATAATGTTCTCATACAGATCTTATCATATTATGATTCTCACACAATCATATAATGAAGGAATAGGCACTTACCTTGATCCATGAGTGATCCTACTTGAGCAATTACTTTATCTCCTTTGTCCCAATCTATCTCTTAGCAATTTCGTTCTTGTCACAGACTTTCGTCATGGTTATCAGTGAGACAACTATTATTTGCAGAGACAAAATCCTATATAGCCTTTAGTTCCCAATCTCCATCAGATGTAGGTTTTCATTAGGTATATCATCATATATATATTTCTCACGTTAACCAATGGGCCATTTATTTTATTATTATTATTAAATCATATTTGGGCCCAAAGCCCAAACTCTAAGTCATGTGAGTCACTTTATAGAAATTAATTTACATAATTTCTTACATTCTCCCACTTGACTCATATGAGTTATA
>Ga0123342_1005819_pt1 | contig 17563 bp, 4 predicted proteins | sample Turbeawhitnodule_FD_89960 | JGI IMG/M metagenome (GOLD analysis project Ga0123342, IMG submission 89960) | Root nodule microbial communities of legume samples collected from Mexico - Turtle bean Mexico white nodule | ecosystem: Host-associated > Plants > Roots > Nodule | place: Mexico: Nepantla...
TATATATATGACTCAATGCATGCAACTCCATGCATGAAAAACGTGAAACATTACGTTAATAATAAAAGCTTTAGTATATTTCAGTTTCTCTCTCATTGTTACTGTTCATCTTCTCTTTCCTTGACTCTGCCCTTTATTACTCACTGTGGGAACGCAGAACTTCAAAAAAAGTACTAAAGATTACATAAATTGGTAAGAACAATCCCCTTCTTTAACACAAAAAAAATAATTTAGACTATACTTCTTAAAACTTAGATGTCGATTTACATTCTTTATTTTCTAGTTCTGTTTTAAATATTATAACGTATATATAATTTAAAGTATAATAGAAACAAAATAAGACTAAATTGTATTTTGTCCCTTTTAATTTGCGATTTTATCTTTTTTTTTTAATTCTAATTCTTTAAAATTCATAATGCAATTTAAAATATATTTTTTTCACGACAACGGCGCACTTTAGTCTTGCGAAGAATAGACTTATAAAAATGAACGGATTTAAATGTTCAGGGCACCCTACAACTTTTGCATGATTGGTCCTTGCAGTCCTTAGCTAGCGCTCCTACTGTAACTTATATAAAAGCAACGGTACGCTACTCTTTAAGGGTAACCCCATTCAGGACTAACTAGCTGTTTGTATAAGTTTTTTTTATTATTGGTTCAAACTTATTAAAAATTTAAAAACATGAAATAAGTTAATTAAATAGGATGTTAGAGACATAATTTTATAATTTATATAAACTTTAACTAACAAAAAAAGGATTCCATTCATGGGAGAGTGTTAGATAACATGTCACTAACATTTCTTCTGTGTCCTTTTGTTAATAAATAGCAATTATAAATTGCTAGTATGTAAGTACTAAGTACAATCTAAAAAGCACCCAAAGTTGGTAACAATCACAGGTTTTAGGTGGTTGTGTCTTTAAAAAACTGCACAAGAAAACAGTAGGAAACCCACGTTCCTAGTTAACATCCTAACCGTCCCACTATGTTTCACGAGTTATGTTATGCCACTAAGCAACGTTATCTTCCACTTCAGTAGTTTTCATTCTTCTATTCTGTCTTCTACAAAATACTACAAACCTAACCAAATCAGAAGGAAGAGAGTCATCGTCATCTTGATAAAAACAAATGAAGTGGGGAGGAAGAAAGCATTCTTTAACTTCCTCTTCTTCTTCTGGCTCTTCCTTCATTTCTCATGCATCTCCTTTCTCTTGGTTATTCAAGTTCAAGAACATGAGAATCAATTCAGAGCCAAGTGCTGCAAAAAGGAAGCAGAAGGCCAAGCCCAGTGGTTCACCAAAATATTTTTGTGAGATTGGAGATAGATGTTGTGTAAAGGATGATGGTGATTTCTGTAGACAACCTTTAAATGAAGAAAGTTGTGAGGATAAGAAGAATAAAGATATTGATGAGAGTGTCTTTCCCTCCTTAAGTTGTCTTGGTGGTACAAGGGATGCCAAGAAGCATGGAAAGAAGGGCACACTGGAGTTAAAGGAGAGGGATATTGGTCAAGGAGAAGAAAGAAAGTGGTTGAATGATGGAAGGGTTTCAAAGGAGATGGATGAGTACAATAGAGAAAAGGAATATGAAAACTTAAGGAGGAGATTTGAGAGCAAAGCGCAAAAGGCTTTTCAAGACCAACTCTTGACATTAGAAAGAGAAATGGAGGAACTTAAGTTTGGATCCAGTAAAGCAGTGGAAAAAGATGTGTTGCAATTTGAATCACCTAGAACAATTTGCACCCCAAGAACACATGCTTTTTCCTCTTCAGCATTTTCAAGGAATCCCAACCTTGGAGATATTATAGAAAACTTTGAGAAAACTGAAAAGCAACCTCACAAGAAAATGAGTTCGGAGAGGCAGAACTTGAAACAAACTGAGGAGATGAAGGTAAAGACTAACAGGAAGAAGCAATCACATCAACTCAGCAGAGAACATCAGAAGAGGAAACCAAAGCCGAGCTCTAGGGTCCAAATACGTTCTCCAAGGATGGTTTCTAAGGTTGAAATTTGCAAAATAAAGGCCTTGGAAGACATGAAGAAAGCAAAACTAAAGATGAAGAAAGAAAGGGAGGAGATTGTGGAGGAAATACCAGGATTAGAGAGCTTTGCTGTGATTAAGTCTTCAATAGACCCAAAGCAAGATTTCAGAGATTCAATGATTGAGATGATCATAGAGAATCAGATTATTGATCCAGAAGAAATGGAAGATCTTTTGGCATGTTATCTGACTTTGAATGCAGATGAGTATCATGATCTCATCATAAAAGTGTTCAGGAAGGTATGGTTTGACATGAGCCAAGGTATTTTGGGTATTAAACTAAATATGCAATGTGGTTACTATTGAATAACAACCTGTGTCATGTTTAAACGCTTGACCAAAATGTACAGTTATTCTTGTTCTTGCCATGCTTTAGTTTTTCTTGGAACTCAGTATTTTCTCCATGTAATAGTGTTTCCTTAAATTCCAAATTTCTATTAATTGAAGGTGTTTTTGTGCAATGTGCATGCATATGAAAATAACATGCACAGATAACACTTAGTTTTAGTTATTTGGAAGCAAGGTGGAAATCATGCTTAATTATCTAGTTGACGTTATTGTTGAAGTAGGTTGCTGAAAATAGTTTGAAACAATTACTCCTGCATAGAGAAACGTAAGAAGGAGAATTAGGAATCCGAATGACTATATTAGCCAGCAAAAGTTAATGCACAATCTGCTATGCAAATCATGTATGGCTTCTCGGGAAGAAAGAAGGGAATGGAACTAAAAAGGATGAAATGAAATAATAATTTTTTGTGTGTTTGTAAGAGCCATGAGTAAAGGAAAAAAAACTGTGAAGAATATAAATACTAAATTTTGTACTGTAAATTTATGGGGCCGTAGAAAATATGAACTGTGAGTGGTACCAAGGAGACAAACCCTTGCATAAATTTATGTTTGAAGGAAGTAGCGTGCGCTTCTCTGGAAGTACTCAGTGCACTAGTGAAGCATGTCTATGGTAAACATAACATCTTTTTCACAGTTCATGAATCTGATCACTACTTGTATAAGAAGTTTCAGCTGATATGATATATTGAATATTAGGGATAAATAAATGATACAATCTGAAGTAAAAATATTATATGGGAGCAAGCATTTAAGTGGGAGTGACACATATGGTTAAGTTAGTTATAAGTCAAATTACAGCACTGCCAAAATATGGCTCTTAGATAACTGTTCAAATCAGAAGCAGTTATGCTTCGTATGCCGATAAAAAAAATTACCTCCAAAATGCTACAGCTGCCTTTTTTATCAGCAACTTCATATTTTGAGTATATAAATAGCTGAAATAAACACACATGACTCCTTGATTTAATGGAATAAATCGATTATATGCTTCTAAACTCTCTTTTAGAATCAAAATTTCGAGGAGTAAAGAGTTTATAGAGCTAATGTCAGTTACTAATCCAAACCGTAAATTAGTTTATCTCAACAACTGAGTAAGCAAATATAGATTTATCATTAAATTAATTTAAGTACAATAAGGTGGTTGTGACTAGATAAAATCTAAGTTTTTATCTAAAATAAATAAATTTAATTTTTGTTACATTCCTTTCTAACTCAATTTAGAGATAAACTCATCTTAAAATAGCGTTTTTATTCAAAATCTTGAATTACATAATCTCAATAATTATTTTGGCAATCAATTTTGATTTCTTTTCTAACACTATCAAATCAAAACTATTTTTTTTTAATATTAACTAAAAATTAGTTTTAAAAGTTAATACAAAGTGATATTTTCATATAAAAAAAATCTTAATGCAACTAAGACTACATCACGCATAAGAAAATTAGATAAATTGTATGAGGTACTCTAAAATCCTAAGATGCATTTTAAAAAAGAAAAAAGAAAGTTATAATAATTGTTCGGTAAATTAATAGTTAAAATTGTGATAGAATCTTTATGCATCCATCATAACAGAACTCACATAATGTTTTAAAAAATTCAACCATTGGTTAAAAAAAATTCACTTTTTCATCTAAAACGCAGATTGTATTTAATTTTTAAAAAAATTTATAGTAAAAACAGGTAATATCAATAACCATAATTGAGTCAACTTAAACGTTTAAAAAATATATATAAACTTAATTGTGAATGAATAAGTGTAATTGAAGAACTATTTTAATTTTGTTATAAATTTTAAGTAATAAATAAAATGCTTTACAAAGAATAAGTCTAATTGAAGTTATGCAATTAAGTTCACTCCATAATTAAGTATACATAGAAGGCATCATGTTTATTAGGAAATATATGAAAAAACTTATTTTAGGAGTTAGAGTAGTCCAACTTTAATATATTCTATATTATCTTCTAGATTGTGGTTTTAAAAATAAAAGCAATAGACACCTCACAACCTTTAAAACAAGTTAGATGAAAACTAAAAAAACGATTAAGATAAATAAAAAGTAAATTAATCTTAATACACACACACACACATATATATATATATATATATATAACTTAAATTAATAAAACATTATTTTTTATCTATTATATACACTCTCATCTATCTTATTATAAATGGATTCTTACGTAATTTCTTCCACAATTATCTCATCAAACTATTTCCCTTTTTTTAAATGACTTAAGTATAACGCATTACCTCGAAATCATTAAAAATCATCCTCATCGATGAAGTTAAAAATTTTAGTTGCAATCATTCAAAATTTTACTAACTATATCGTATAAAATAATAAATAATAGAAAAAAATGATACTCTATTTGACTCATGACTTAATACCATATTCTGACAATATTCGAAGCTACTTTCTTAAAGCTTTAACAAAATGATGACTTGATACAAATGAATAACATTATAGGAGTGTTAATATAACCCATATTTATTAGAAATACAGGCAAACTATTATTTTATTAAGTTTAGTTAACATTCTTCTTTAGACTAACTTTTTTTTATAGACTCTTCAGACTAACTTTTTGACTTTTGATATATTCTTTAGACTAATTTCTCAAGTTATATCCAATAATCTTTATATGTTAACATGGTATCAAAATCTTTTATATGGCAAAGTGGTATAGAGTTCAATATGTGACTGTTTTTTAAATAAATAAATAATTGAGTTTTAACAGCACGAGGCACGTCACATTTACGTATATGTATATGAAGAAATTATCACATTTTCGTAAATTATATATGTTGCATGAAATCCATGTAACTATTTTGGGTTAACTAGGATGATATTTAACATTCCAAGTGTGCAATTAACAGTTATAAGCTTAAACATTTCATCATAAAATATTAAGAAAGTTGATACAAAATATAAAGTTGAAATAAACTTTGCACATCCCAAAACTAAAACGAAAACTAAATCATATATAGGGACTGAATAAGCATATTTTTAACTTCCAGAGTCAAAATGTATATTTAGTAATGGATTATAGTTAGAAACAGCTATTTGACCATTGATGATGCGATTTTCCTCTTGGGTCAAAATCTAAGGTTTAGTTTGACTTTGACTGGGTCTCTCTCTCCACTACTTTCTCCAATGAGTTCATTTTCAGTGGGTTGTGAAAGTGAACTGGATTACAACTTGTCAGCAACTTCTGCTTTATTCTTGTTTACAAGTTGCAAGTAAAAACATTTTCACAATTATTTCATATTATTATTTTTATCACAAACTTTCTGAAAGTTCAAAAGAAACAAAACAATGTCGAAAGTTGATGAAAGAAAAAACCTATTGTGTTGTAATGAAAACATATTGGAACAGTACACTTTGACTTTATGCTGGAAATACTTCTTTTAACTTTTCAAGAACCAGTGGTTTGAAGATCTTATTAAATCATCATCGAAGTGGTAAATATATTTTTAATAAATAGGTGATATATTAAATACTAAACTGAAATAAAATAAAATAAAAATTAACTTAAACAGACTTTTAAATTTATATAATAATCATGTTTATCCTTACAAGTAAAAATAATTAACAATAGACTAAATAACAAACAACCTATACGTTAACTTTTTTTTTGTCTGTAGGTAATTGTTTGTCTAAAACTATTTTTCAAATAAATAAAAAACTTAAGCATAAAAATAAAAATCAATTTAAACCACCTTTTTTCCAATTTTAAAGTAGTTCAATTGAATTTTCACTACTATTTACTCCATCTCTTGACTTGTTTGAACAAGATAACTAAGTGAAATTTTAACAGAATCCTCCAATTTGACTTAAATTTTTATCAATGGTAAAACAATTGTCCTGCATAATGAGATATTTAGAGAAGTATTTCAAATTCCATCTTAACACAAAGCAAAATAACAGCAACATTAGAATAATCAAATACAAAAATGATGATTAGGTGTACAGCCTCAGAAAATCACTTGACCTCATATTTAATTTCAGAGTCAAATAACGCCCATATAATAATGCTTCTGTGAAATTAAGCAAAGATTTACCAAATCACAACCATATGGCATTATATATATAAAAGAATATGCCAGAGACTCTTCAAGTATAAATCAATATAAATTGATCAAACTGGCATAGCTGACATGTTATCCAGATTCAGTACAAAAAAAAAAGATTGTCATACATAAAATTCTTGAAAAAGAGAAAGTTGATATAAAAATACAACACAAATGACCAGAAATAGATCACAAGTGTCTTACATCTAAACAATCCCTCCTCTTTCATATGTAAAATAAAATATTTTGTTTCAATATACATGAAGCAAGAATATTTTCTGTTCCTAATTATATATACAAATACTTATTTAAATTAGTTTCTCCTTAATAAAGACTTTTAGAAGAGAGAAATATGAACAAAATTAAAATTAACTTACTCACAAATTAAACATAATTTTTTTTTAAAAGTCTATACAAGCTAATTTTAATTCATGAAAAAGTTAGTTTCATTTTTTATTTATATTTTTCTCTCACAAAAGCCTTTATGGAGAAGGCAGACCAAGATTCAACTGATCAAAGCATCAATCCTATTCATTGAAATCTTTTATTCTTAATGTATGCTAATGCCTCCCTTGCCAGTCTCATTTCAGTTTAAGTTACAACTAACAGTCAACATCTTTAAGACTTCCAACACAATTTAGAAACTAGTAGGAAAAATGCAATATTGACTAGAACTCTAGAAGTTAATTTCACATCATTTACTGTGTGAGGACACTGATTACCCTTGCACCATCTATCCAGAACTTCTTTCCTTGTAGCCTGTAATTATATGTGGTCACTCATCAGTCTAGCACTATGTTGTATATATAGTGAGCTTCACAAAAAGATGTAAAACCCTGTGAAAATAGTTGAATAAAGAAAACAGAACTAGAAATATACTCCACAATCATAAACCTTTACATCTTGTATTCCCTAATAAGAAAAATTCTAATTTTCAATAAGTTCTTTCTAGATACTCTCTGCCTTAGTCTGATTGTCAATAAATCTATTAATCAGAAGATTTGTAAAATTTATTGAATGATGATATTAAAACTGTACTCCCAATATTTCTTTGTTTCCAAAACAAACAATATCAATTTGCATTAATCTGTTATTAAATGTGATACTCTTAAACCTGGTTTCATTTAAATCTCACAAATCATAAGCAACAGTTTTTCCACCCTATCAGTGAGGTAATATAACCCTACATAATCTAAAAAAATATTCATGATCATAGGGAAAGAAAAGGGACAAGAACTACCTCACTTCAATCTTTAATCTCAAACAAAAACCAGAGGCACTTAATGATGTAGGATATGCAACTATGTACATAAAAGATTTACAGAAATCCCATCATAGACCTCTTTTAAACATCAATATTTGGCAGTTTTAATATTGGGTACCTCCCTGCAGCAGACAGTAACAGATGGTATATATGCAATTGGTTTCTATTGTATGGAAAAGTAACAAAGAGAATAGATCAAGAGGGAAAAACCATAATCACACTTCAGCACAGGTTTTGATAAGGTAGAACTAAAAGAGACTTGATTGAACATTATAATAATTGACAAAAATTCTATAGATGATGCAACCATCTAACCATGAAAATGGCATATGTATACATAGTAGAGCCAACCATTCATACCTACATTTATTACATGAAATTGCAGGGCATCTCAAGCTAGAAGGAATAATCATTGTACTAAGTTGGCTCTGCTTGACTAAGAATGCCCTATCTGTTCTGGAGGGTTATTTACATTCCTAATGTTCCACCAAAATTTGGCATTGCTTCTGCCATCAGAATCTTTCCTTTCAGAATGCACTTCCTGATTCTCAGAACCAGGATTCTCTGTCAAGAACCGTTCCCAGAATATATCATTAACACCAGTAGCCACAGGAACTGTTCCCACTGGTGACTCTTTTGATGCATCAAGATCAGGTACAGCCGCTACAGCTGACTCAGAATTCACGTTGATTCCAGGTGATTTAGGCTGAACTTCAACCTCCAGCTGGACAGAAGATATAGCTGGACTATCTGCACAACTTGTTGTTTCATCCAAATCCATGTTCACATGACTTTGAACATCATGTGCAATATTCTCCCAAAACATAATGGATGATTCGAGTATATCAAATCGCTCCATGTTCGGTGCGAAAATAGAGGCACCCTCAGCATTTACCCCAGGTAATACAGAGGAAGTTTCCATATGATCTTCAATGCTATCATCATCACTGAAGAGACCACTTCTTGGCAACCTACGTTTTCTATCCCCGTTTTCTGTCAGTGGCAAGAGATTTAAGGCAATCCCAGGTTTCTGCAGCACTTCAGAAACAGAAGAAACCAAATTTTCTTGCTTCTTTTCCAACTGTTCCAATCGATCATTTGAGTATTGTAGTTGTACCTCATACATTCCCCACTCCTGTTCATGCCTCTCCAACTCCCGAAGAATTTGATCTTTTTCATCTTTAAGCTTCCGTATCTCATCCTTGAAACTCTGCCTTTCTGATTTTGTCAGTGGAGAAGACCCCTGAACCTGAATATTCTGCAAAGAATGGCTATGAACAGGTTTGCGCCTATGAATATTCTTTAAAAGATGTGGCTGACCTCTCACAAAACCCTCATTTGCAAATTCCCATAGTTCAGGATCAATCTTTCTAAACCCCTGATCAAACAGAAAACCATGACATAGTTCAAAACAATCAACCCCTTTACCAGGAAACAAGAAAATAGTAGTAATAATAATATTAACATTGAAAACAATTATCAAATCGATGAAGATGAAGAAGATTGAATTTACTTACATAAGTGTTGAGCTGCCTGATAAAACTGGAGAAGTTACTGTGCTTAAAGAATCTGGGTAACAAATCCTTTGAAAACTCTGGTGGGTTCCAAACAACGAAACTCTTATTGGTGACACTCCAGGAAACGATGGAATTGGTTGAAGGATCATCAACCATGTCATAAGTCTTGCTGAGGAAAGGAGGCAAGGAGCTAGAATTGCCCTGAGCTTCCTCCATCATCCAAAACACAAATCTCAAAACAACGTGAACCCTCAAAAACCCTTCAGTATACTCAGAAAAAAATAATTTAAAACCCCTTCACCCTTTCACAAATATGTCCACTGCAAAACAAAACACACACATGTATCTAAAAAAATACATCCTTGTTCTCCCCCTCTGCTCTCTCGATAGGTTTCACCAATCCCAGATTACAGAAAGTGATAATTCCCAAAAAAGAGATACCCTTTTTGCCAATTCAATTCAGAAACCCTCCTTCGAGAAAATCAGTGGTCACAGCCTTATCTTCAGTCCCCCCAGCTACAGCTGGCGATGAATTACAAACCCAAAGGTGAAATCTTTGTCCAGATTAAAATGTTCAAACCCAACAACAAAGATGAATATAGAAAGAGCGTAACACAAAAGAGATTGCTTCTCCTCCAAATATGGAAAGTTCATATCTTTGTCCATCGTAGCCAAAAGCTTAAATTCTGACCATGTTTTTCAACTGTATTAATGACTTGAATTTCCCAGAGAAAATGGAATATCTTTAATTTCATAGACATAAAAAAAAGAAATAGAACTTGCTGCTCAAGTAAATATAAATAATTATTTAATTACTATTTTTTAAAATAGAAAGACATTAAAACTAAATAAATTACCATTTTGGTGGGGAAGGTGCAGGGAAAACACGTCTTTCGGTCAATCCGTGCTTCCAAATATTGTTGGATCCTTCCAGGCCAAGAAGTAGACAATTTTGAATTTTCTTCTTTGGGTTGTTTTCTCTTTCAACCTTATTTATTCTGGTTAATTTAATTTGAAAATAAAAACTTAAAAATTACACCATAAATAATTAAAAGGCTAATTTCAATAGTCTTTTGGATCATCGATCACAGGATTTGTGTTGCTCTTACCTCGTACATGGATTCAAAGTTCATGAATAAGTACGATATATTAGTATCCCAAATGGTTAGCTTTTTTTCTTTCTTTTAGATGCGGCTAGTCAAAACTAAAAATCATTCTCATTATATTAAAAAAATAATATTTTTAAATCATTAATATCAGTAAACATAAAATGTAAGAGAGCCTGTTATTTGCCTTAATATATTGTGTGGTATTAATGATAATTAAGTTTAATTCACGTTTATATTTTAATAAATTAATAGTATATAAAAAAAATTAAAATAGTTTTGTGGAGATGTTAGCGATAAAATATATCAGTAGAAATTATGTATATTTGATATTGTAGGTGTTTTTTTAATTATAACAAGTAGATGTAACTGAGTCCGTACTGATAGTTTTATAAATGATCTAAGATTAGTTGTTTATGTACAAAATTATAAACTGATATAAGGAATAAGAAAGTTAGGTGTAAGAAGAGTTATATCTTTTGATTAAAAATAAAATTTGGTTAGTTTGAAACATGTGAATCAAAAGGTGGTAGGCATGTAATTTAACTTAATGATATTAAATTAGGTTATTAAGTTTGATTGGTTCAATCATTTATGTGATTTCTTATGTTAAATAGATTTAAAAAAAAAATTGGACTTTGTCTAATCTCATAATAAAATTGATTTTGATAAAAATTAAATATTCGGGTAGTTATTTTGATATGTTTGAAAAGTATTATAATTTGCATATTTTGTAGTGTAAGATTGAGATTAAGAGAGGGTTTTTAACTTTTGAATTTGTTACTTAAAAAATAACGAGTTTCATTATTCAAGCAAAACTTGTTATTCAAATAAAGAGAAAGTTAAGAGTAATTTCTATTTTACTAGAAAATATTATTTAAATGAAAGGAACTCACTGAAGTAATGTTTCCGTATTTAAAACATAATTATATTTATTTGGATAATCCTTAAAATGGTATGATCTTGTTATAATTAATATTGTAAAATTATATAACTGTTAGTAGTTAAGAATTATGAAGTATAATTATGTTAGAGGTGTATGATCTAATTAAGTATAGTGTGGTATTAAAGAAATGAGATATATCCAAATTAAATGGTAAAAATGAAATAAAAGTGATGAAAGATTGATGGACATATGCGTTGATGAAAGATTGATAGACATATGCATGAGTATATTAAGGAAGTGTCTCTTCTTTTCTGCAATCAAAATTATACTCAACTGTACCCTAATCATAAGTCTTTGTCTCATATAAAACTATTCAATGCCGTCTTTTATAAGCTCTGAATTTTAGTATGATGTGATTTCTTTGTGAATTTATTGGGATAAGAAATATGTTTGATATAATTATGAATGATGTGGTATGGTATTTACATATTTGAATTAGTTAACATTTTCAACTTTTAAAATATATGTTTTTTATCACTATCAGATTTTTTAAATTCATCTATTAACTATATTATAATTTTGAGTTATGTACATGTGAACAAAACATATTTTAATTAAAAAAATTATAATTACAGTAGTTATAAAATTACTATATAAGTATAATGATTATCGATTATGTTTTTTCTTTTAGACATGAATCTATTTTAAAACTATCTATATTCTAAGTTTTGAATTTTTAAAGTCTAGTAAAAAAAATTTTAAAAAATATGGAATTAATTTCAATTACTTTTAAAATGTTTGAGTTGTAAATAACAAATTTCTGGTTTGGAGTGCTTGAGTGCAAATGGGTCCAAAGGGACTTGGGTGAGAAGTCTAATATTGTGGAAGAAACAATTGCATAATTTTTGGGGAAGGAAATAATACTGTGTCATCAACATAATAATTTTATTCTTCTTTTATACTCTGAATTCATTCGAAAAGGACTTATAATTTCAAACATTAGCAAAAGAGCTAAGAAACCAATGTCATTAACTTGAAAATTATGTTCAAATTGAAAATATTTAATTCTAATTCATTAATATAATTAATATTAGTGAATCTAAAATGTACTGAAATATTTTAAATAGTTTTGTATATATAATTATATTTTTAATTAAACACTTCTAAAAAACCATTAAATAAAAACCAATTTTAAAAATAAAAAATAATTAATTATTATATTAATTAAATTAAATACTATTTTAAAAATTAAAAAAATTATTAATATCAATTAGCTACAAACTTTAACATCTAAATAATTATTGATAGTTAAAATCTGATAGCTAATTTGTTTTTTTAATGATTTTTTTAGTGAATATTTTTTTTTTACAATTAACTTCTTCTTTAACATTATGAATTTATTTTAAAATGATTAATATTATTAGTTTAATTAAAATTTCAAAATATTATTCCTTTTAATATGTTATTTATTTGTTGTTTTTATCAAATTTTAAAATAAATATCGTGAGTTGGCAATTATTTATTATATGGAGGTATTTTCATATTAGGGAAATTTTGGTACATGGATCTAATCAGAATTGGTAGAGAAAGTATGAAAGAAGTATAAATAGAAAACCTAGTCGTGTGATCCATTCATGATTAAATATAGTACAATCTATGAAATTTTGTTATATTTTTATGACTTTATTGCAAGAGGACTGCTACTATATATAAAGCACATGCATTGTTTATGCATTATTCATTTTAATTTTATGATGTATATATATAGCATAGCTGGGTATGAAGATTTGGTAACAGTCAACCTGCATGCAAAGATCCATTAACTATATATATTCAAAAGATGTGAATTAAAAATAATAATTTATTTTGCAATATAGATGGAATTGACCAATCTTTGTGTAAATAAGTCAATTCCTTTATCACAATATATTTATGAATGGAATAAAAGATATATGACATTATATAGCATCAGAATAAAAAAGTTATTTCCATAAAAGATCAGTTTTCAAGACAGTAAATAAACAATGTTGTATTAATAATCCTAATATAATTTTTTTCATGTGTGTGTCATGTAATAAAATAATTGTAACGTATTCTCTCTATAAATGATGTTTATAATTTAAATACTATTATAAGAATATCCGAAAAAACTGATAAATAAATAACCATATAATTCCCAATAAATAGTTTTCTGTACACTAAAATACAAATATATACAATATGTAGGAAATTTTCAAAAATATAATAATAAAAAAAATAATACATTCATATAAAACATAAAAGTTAGAGTCATTAAAATAAACATTCAAATCAGTCTTATCATTCTTAATATTTATACTTAGAATTTAAATAAGTTCAACTTAATCTATGATTATAAAAAAAATTATATTAAAACATATATTGAATACTTTCACTTAACACCTGACTGAAAATTTAAACATATATATACATAGGATAGTTCATAACCAATTAGGATAACTTATTTGCATATTTACTTGTAAAATCTATATTTACTTCTCAAAACTAAAATCTTTATTTAAGTGATTTGGAAGATAATCTCACTAATTATTCTAATTTTAAGCATTTAAAAAAAAACATTTCAAAACATACACTACACAGAAATCTATTAAACTATATTAGGATTATAAATATCAAAGTCGTTTTAAAAAATAAACAACTATAAAATTTCAACAGTTTAGAAAGCCACTCATCAAAATTTAGTCACTAAGTACAATATTTTTTTTCCAGACCTAATCTGCTAAATGATTTTTTTGCAAAATACATGGACTTTATCACCGGATTGATTTTGTTTGGCGAAATAAAACTCATTAATCAAAATCCTCTAAAAAAAACTAATTTCATTATTGGCAATTTAAAAATATGTTAAATGTTTTTTTTTTCATTTTTGTATAATTCCAAAATCAACTCAACACCTCAAATTTAAGACGTTTAATTATTTCAACAAGATAAAAAAACATCAATGTACCCAATTCAACTACCAAATATAATATAATGTAAAAATATATATAACTTCATTTCACTATCTCAAACCTTATTAATTATATCATTTCACACCATTTTTCATTTTTTAACTAAATAAATTTTATTTTAATTTTTTAAAATTTATTTCATTATGTATACCAAGAACTTTATATGTACCTACGTCATTAATTCAATATTTATTATGCAAATCAAATATCAACTTCACACTCCTCACTAACTTCAAAACAACATATATCAACACATAGCTACATTATTTGTACCTAATTCAATAAAATTGAAATTTCATTTTTCTATTTCTCATAATTCAAAATAATTACAAATTGTTTTTTATTCAAGTACTTAAGTTGACCCAAAATCAATTTGTAAAACACATTACTTGAATGCTTATGTTTTGAGCATTCTCAAAATACTTTTGTTAGATTTGTTTCAATAAATTCTAGGATTTTAATAATCACTCTAAGTTCTAGAACTTCAACTACCACTTTATTATCGTTTTAAGAACCATATCATCACACAAGCTCCTTGATGTACGTACATGATTTTTCAAAATTCTAGAACTTACATTTACCTTCACCAATTAAGACCCTTTAAAAATAAGAGATTTTCATCTGTTTTTTCTTAGTCAACATGTAAGTTCTCACTTGAGTTATAATGACTTTAGTAATGTTGAAAAATGAAGAGCATGGATTCAAGCTTTTCGTGGCTCAAGTGCAATATTCCTGTTTCTTCTTGTTTCTGTCTCCTCGTTAAATATTCTTATATTGTTTTTCATGATTATGATATTTGGGTTGGATACTGCAAATTGGAATTATCTTTGGGGGATCCTGTGGCTGCAGCAAAATCAATTAAGGTCTCCTTCACTCTAATTTTGGACCAATCATAAAGTATGAGAATATTATATTATGATACAATTATTATAATATCTGAGATTCAAACTTATTAACTAAATTAAAATTACGCGCATTGATTCACATATTCTCCGATAAAAGGCGGAAAATTTGGAAGGTTTTTCCACAGAAAAAGCTTGCTTGGCTCGTAATGAAACGCGTGGCTTGTATCCATATGGTTTTGTAGATGGAATGATTGAGAGAAGAATTGTGTTGGTTTATTATTTGAATCTTGTTACCATTATTTGTTAGATAAAGTAATAGTAAAAAAAGAAACTGAAACTGCCATTATAAATCTAGAATAATTGTGAGACAAGGGATATCACCACTTTCAGCCCTTAGCTTCTTCTAAATTAATTAAATTATAAAGAAGTGGAGAGTGCAGAATGCATTTATTTGACTCAGATAATAAATGTATTAAAAGAAAGGTGTCTCACCTAATCCAAGAAAATTAATGTACATTAAATGATATTGGACTGTGTATATTATTGGGGATATGATAAAAATTCAACAAAATAAAAATATGCAAAAATAAATTCTAAATATTATAAAAAATTATTAAATAAAAACTAATTTTAAAAATAAAAATAATTAATTATTATATTAACAGAATTAAATACTATTTTATAAATTAATAAATTATTAATATTTAAGATTAATCATTATAAATTATACACACATGTGTGGTGTATAATTTCAATTACAGTGTAATGATACAATCTAACTTTTCTCTTATCGAGAAATAGTGTCCAACTTGGTTACTCCAGTGCTGTATTTCACGAGCTAAGTTGTTTCTGGGCTTAGCTACACAAATATGTAAAATTAAATTAAAATAATTTTAAAAATAAAAAATTATTATTATAAATTAAATACTATTTTATAAAAGAATAAATTATTAATATTTATAAATATAACTATTAATTACTTTATATTTTAAATTAATCATTATATAGAATCTAACTTTTTTCTTATCGAGAAATAGTATCCAACTTGATTACTCCAGTGCTATATTTCACGGGCTAGGTTGCTATCTCGGCTTAGCTACACAAATATGTAAAAAAATTATCTTTATATTTTAAGTATATTTTATGTAAAGATAAGGATGGTTGTAATTATCATTAAAATAGTAAGCAAGAGTAATTTTTGCATATTCCATGTGTTTAATAATACTGTCGTGGAAGTTTTAAAAAAAGAATAATAAGATTAACCATCTGCACAAGTAAGAATGCAACCAGTTGACTTTTCTTCTTTCTCTTACCTTCGAAAAGGAAGGCCTTCTTATTTTTCTGATTTCTTTCTTTACTTATATTTATTGTTAAACAGAATAATAATGATGGACAAAAAGAAAAGCAATGTTATTGTGCTCTGTGTAGGCCCACCAAAAACAATTTTAATTACAATGATTACACAAACTATTATCTTAATACTCTCATCTCACCTTATCCCCAACCAAAATTAGCTCACCGCACGTTCCTTATTTATCAAAGCCCTGCAAAGTTATAAAAATAATGCATGATTGGATGTGATTGTTATAATGCCATGGTTCAATCTGCATCATTGAAAAGATAGTAAATGTTTTAAAAATTCACCCCATGATAACGAATTTTAGTTTTTTGTTGAACTCTTCAATGGGGCTATCCACAGTTTGTAATTATTCCAGGAGACTATAATTCAACTGTAAATGAAAAGGATCTCGTGGTTGTTTATTCTCTTCACTTTTATCATGTATTAAATAAATTATACTTTTGAAACTATTTGTGCTAAATAAACTATAAAAAAAAAAATAATGAAAGATAAGTGCCACTTTATTTTTTGCATAAGTCCCGTGTGCACGTTTTGCATTTCGCACGCAATCTATGTCCCAAAGTTAGTCATCAAATCCGTTCAAACAAACTTCTCCATCAAAATTTCTACGAAAAGAAAAGTAAGATTCTTTTATAAATTAAAATTAAATTATTAAAAAACTAATTGTAAAAAGCTTTTATATAACTTTCCCATATTAATTTAATTTATAAAAAATCTATTTTTTTTTCTTCTAACCTTTTTATAGAAAATTTTATTAAAACATTTCCTTAATCGCATTTACCTGCAAAAGAATAACCCAAACTGAGGCTCTGTTTGGATTGAGAAGGGGATTTGTGAGGATGGGAGGGAGTGGATTTGTGAGGATTGAAGAGGATGTGTGAGAATATGTGAGGTTGTTTGGATGGAGAGATGATAGAGTGGATTTGTGAGGATGGTTTATTGTAAGTTTACAAAATTATCCTTCTTATTAAAAAATATTTAAATAATGAATTATGATTTTTTGTGTGTAGATTTGAATTAATTAAATATTTTTAATATATAATATTCATAATTATTTATATTTTTAATAAAAAATTAAAAAATATAATATAAAATATTTTGGTGTTAAATTGAAATAAATTAAATACATTAAAA
>Ga0123342_1005820_pt1 | contig 17561 bp, 11 predicted proteins | sample Turbeawhitnodule_FD_89960 | JGI IMG/M metagenome (GOLD analysis project Ga0123342, IMG submission 89960) | Root nodule microbial communities of legume samples collected from Mexico - Turtle bean Mexico white nodule | ecosystem: Host-associated > Plants > Roots > Nodule | place: Mexico: Nepantla...
ATTTCTGTTTTTTTATAAATCAATTACTGTAGTAAATTTTTCTTTTTTTTTTTTTTTTTTGAGTGTTTTTTTATATATATATATATATATATATATATATATATATATATATATTCTATTTACTAAACCAAAAATATGTAATGGGAATGAGATTTGTGTTTGTTTTTTTTTTAATTTAATGGAGAATGAAGAACAACAAAAAATTTAAGAAAATTTGAATTCTTTAAGATCAAAGAAATTGAGTAAAAGTTGAAGAAAAATAAATAAAATTTTTTAAAGTAATTTGACTGATGTTATAATGTATTTTTTCTATTAACATGTTAAAAAGGTAAATTTTAAAATTAATTTGATGCAAAAAATAATTTTAAGAATATAAATATAAACTATTTTTTTTTAAATATTAATAAATAGAAAAACTATATTTCAAAATAGCAACATATTAAAATAAATTAATTTACGGTATATCAAATTTAAATTAAGTAATTTAATTTAATGTATTATTCCTACCATAAATGAGTTTTGGAGTGAAACATGGTGGGAGTGTGGCGTTCTTCGAAAGTGAGTTTTCATCTGTTTTTTCAGGATGAAATGAAAAGGTTCATCTAAATAAGATTATTCGATGCTTAAGTCAATAAGAGTACAAGAATAACAAGTTCTTGGTAATATGAGATTAGATAAATTGTACTTTTTGTAAAGTGAATATTTATAGGTTGGTCAGGTGATATCATTAAGTGGACTCTTATAAGTATTTTAGATTAGTCATGTAACTATTTTTCACGATTTCATAAATAGTCGTTCATTATTTAAGGCGTATTGATTAAACTGTCTTGGTAAATGAACTGATAACTACCCGTGTTATTGACAGACGACATATATATATATATATATATTATTTTAACTATTTATTTTATTATAATATAAAAATATATTAATAAAATATTAGTGCTTACTAAAAAAATTATAAATTATATTTAATTACATATAATTAATTATTGATTATGTATATAACATAATCTCTATAATAAGAGTTATTATATAAGTTTTAATTTAATATTGTGGAAATTTTACGGTGTTACATTAATTTTAAAATCTTTACAGTTTTAATATTAAAATCTCATTATACTAATACTTTAAATTATTTAATCATCAGTAAAAAAATATTATCAAACTGAACTTTTAAATAAATGACTCTTGTAATAATGATATCTTTAATTAACTTAACCTCAACTTGTAACTTCATAAAAATCAACAATCTTTGACCCACCAGGGACAAGATCAAGCCTGGTTAAAAAAGAAGGGCATGGTGGTCATGTAACTTTTTAATTTATATTTGACTTTATGCTAATTTAATGTGTAAATTTTACTTTTATGTCTATGTTAGGGATTCGCGATGTTCCAACTTCAATAGTAGAACAGTTTTAGGGCTTCATAACTTTTTTGTTTGCACTTGGGAGTAAGAGTTACACTTAACAAATTTGTACAAATTACTATTTTATTAAGTGGATAAATTATTATGAATTATTTTATCTGTTTTTAATGATAAAGATTTAATAATTTTTCCCCATTTAAATCAAGGAAATAGTTGATTTTTTTTAATATAATATTAACTAATTATTATTATAGATTTTTATTTTAATATTTATGTGTTTTTATACTTTTTTTTTGTTATCAAAACTATTTTCTCTCTCTTCAAATTAATTAAATTAAATTATAATTAATAAATAATTGTTTTCTAAAATTTTAAAAATAAAAGATAAAAGACCAATTTTTTTGTCATAAACCAACAATTAAAAAGAAATAGAGAAAATACATTATTCATGTCAATAAAAATAAACGTTTAAGAAATATTAACATTATATATATATATATATATATATATATATATATTTAAAAGTATATCATATATATTTATTGCAAAGGGCAGTATATTAAATGTTGAATTTAAAGTTTTAAGATGAATTCAAAAAAGTTTGTAAATGTAGTGAAAGGTAATTTAACTTTTGAGGTACGAGATACAATTATTGAGTTAAAAGTCGGTAATTTAATGACTGTTTGTCTGTGTACGTAGGTAATATAAATAAAAATCACACAAATTATATATTATTGATATTTTTATTAATGAAATTTAGTCGATGAGAAGAATGAATTGTTATATTTAAAGTTGTAGCCATAAAAATATTAAAACTATTTAATAAATTTACATAAAATGATCAATTTAAGATGAAAGTTGAATAATAGTAGATAATATGTGTGGTAGGAGAATTAATTAAATGAGAAAAAATATTTAAGGTGATTGAAAGGAAAATGTAATTTGGTTGTTATTATTTTGGGTGAGCAAAGGTTGTTTTATTTATTTATGGTAAAAAGCATCGACAAGGTGAAGGTGAAAGATAAGGCAAGCGACGTTGACGGAACAGGATGTTCTGTGTCTGGTCATAAATAGGGTTGACCGTTGCACTGCATGGTTAGATGAAGAGAGGGGCGTTTCCGTCATTGCAGAATGACTGTAAAAACAGTGCACCACCCAAAAGCTTCCCCAACCACACTGCACCACCACACGCTCATTAGTGATTGCTCAGTAAGTTGTGAAAGCTTTACCAATGCTCCAAACAGTCCCTGCCACATCACAACCCCGCACGTGCCAAAACTCTCCCCTCTCACGTGCCCTGCGACGTTAGCTAACCTCCTTCCTACGTGTTCAGCATAAATACAACACAACTACCTTCTCCTGTATCGCCTCCTTTCTTTAACACCACTCTCTCTGTTTCTGGCCCAACCTGTTCCTCCCTCTTATTGCTCTGAAACGGCTCGTACCATCCAACTTTTATTCCTCTTTCAATGTTTTTCTGCTCTCTCGCTAAACCCTAGTCTTTCACAAACCCTCTCTGCACTGCATCACTCCCTATACTCGCTTACATTCACTCTACAGTTCCCATTTCAATTTCCAACCTTCTTTTCTCTTTCCTGTTCAACTACTACCATGTTAGAGACTGCTGCTGGTGGTGAACGTCATTCCGAGGCCAGTTCGGAGACTCTCAATTCTTCCATGCTCGGAAGCTCCATGAGTAGCGAGAGCTTTTGCAGCACCAGTTTCAGCCGTCTTTCCTTTGATCTCCTCCCGCCCTCCCCGGAGAGTCTCACCCTTAAGCCTCACCGCTCCTCCGACTTCGCCTACTCCGCCATCCGCTCCGCCACATTCCGTCGCAAGGCCGCTCTGACCTTCCGCGACTTCCACCTCCTCCGTCGCATCGGCGCCGGCGACATCGGCACCGTCTACCTCTGTCGCCTCCGCAACCGGCATTTCAACAGCCCCGGAGAAGACGAGGAGGATGAGGCGTGCTGTTTGTACGCGATGAAGGTGGTGGACAAAGACGCAGTGGCATTGAAGAAGAAGTCGCAGAGAGCGGAAATGGAGAGAAAAATCCTGAAGATGCTGGACCACCCGTTCCTGCCTACACTCTACGCGGAGTTCGAAGCCTCTCATTTCTCTTGCATCGTGATGGAGTTTTGCTCCGGTGGAGACCTTCACACGCTGCGCTTCAAACACCCTCACAACCGTTTCCCTCTCTCCTCCGCTAGGTAAAAATTAAAAACCGTTATCCAAAACGATGACGTTTTCTCTCTTCTGTTAAAAATGCTCACAACTCAACCGTTTTTCTTTCACTCTCAGATTTTATGCCGCGGAGGTGCTGGTGGCGTTGGAGTACCTACACATGCTGGGAATCATATACAGAGATTTAAAGCCCGAAAACGTGTTGGTCAGATCAGACGGTCACATCATGCTTTCGGATTTCGATCTCTCCCTTTGCTCAGACGCAATCCCAGCCGTTGAATCCTCAGATTCCTTACACCTTCCATCTCCAAATCCATTACCTTACACTTACACTCACAGTCACACTCCCCCTCGCTCGCATTCTTTTATCAGTCCATTCTCCTGCTTCTCCAACCGGGGTTTCCGGTCTCATGACATGCGAGCCGTCGAACCGAACCTGCTCTTCGTGGCCGAACCGGTTTCTGCTCGCTCCTGCTCCTTCGTCGGAACCCACGAGTACGTCTCCCCTGAGGTTGCCTCCGGCAAGTCGCACGGCAACGCCGTGGACTGGTGGTCGTTTGGAGTATTTATCTACGAGCTTATATACGGTCGCACGCCGTATGCAGGTCCATCGAAGGAGGCTACGCTGCGGAACATCGTAAAGAAGCCCCTGGCGTTCCCCACTGTCACGCCCGCGAGCTGTCTTGAACTCCACGCGCGGGATTTGATATCCGGCTTGCTGAACAAAGACCCGGCGCGTCGGCTAGGGTCGAAGCGCGGCGCCGCTGACGTCAAGAAGCACCCCTTCTTCAGAGGGCTTAACCTGGCGCTGATTCGCATGCAGACGCCGCCCCAAGTGCCTGGCTCGAGAAGGACTAAAACGACGTCGCTGTACCCTGTCAAGGGTGACAGAAACAGCAACCATCATAAACAGCAACAGACGGCGTCGTTTGATTTTTTCTTTTGAACAAAATTAAAAATAACAACGTTGCGGAACATACTATTTTTATTACCTTTACAAGCTCAATTTGGTTCTCCATTTCCTCTTATAGAAAGCTTACAGGAGACAGTGTGTAAAAATGGTTGGACAATTCTAAACGAAGATTCGTTGCGTAACGTTTTTCTTCCTTCTCCATCGCACACTAAAGATTACTATGAGTTTTTATTTCTTTATTCCTCATAACTAACTAAAGTCAATATTCTGCATAAATCCAAATTCGTTAACTTGGAAAAAATGTAATTTGGTAGTACGCAATTATCGTCATTTATTTACAAAGTGTATTATAAAATAGCAAGGGATTTTAGTTTTGAAACGGCAAACTGGGAGAGAAAGGTCAAGTTTACAACTCATCGTTCACCTAATTAAAGATTAGTACGTAATTAGAGTCTAGTTTTTTACTTGCTTCTGCCTCAGCATAGGGAACAAAGAAAAAACAGCATAAAGAAATGTGCGTGACTTTCTGAATTATATATACAGGATCACTATAGAGTCAATCTTTTAACATTTAAGGATGTGATGAAAACTTCCTAACTTGTATTTAAAATAACATACTGTTTTGTTTCTTTAAAATAATATGTGCATCTGACTTAGTAGAAGAGAGAATGTTGACTATAATGTGCGAATCACGTAAAGAATTGCAAGACTTTAATAGGATATGTTTAAACATGTTGCAGCATGCAACGTATAAATATAAATAATTATACAGCATCATTTATAATGTTCACGATGTGTGTGTGCATCAAGATCTTTTATCTCCATGGACTGAATTAAGAATCGATTCCCTCCAGCTCATTCAAATTCTTTGTTTCAGCCTTTACAGATTTGTTCCTTCTATCAAATGTCGTCATATTAAATCTTGTTTAATTTCTCTTATCTGCAACGCTTTAGAATCTCCCAAACTATTTTCTATCCTTCTACACTACATTTTCTCATGTCCTGTTCAATATTTTTTTTCCTGGTTGAAAGTTTGTTCAAAATATTTTTTTTTTTCTGTCTACAAACTTCTTTTAAATAGTTTTTTTTTTATCAAAAGACAATGGCTTATATATTATACACAATCCCTAGGAACCTCAACAAGTTTTGGCAATATTTCAGCCCAAAAAACCCTGCAGCTCTCAAAGCTTATAACAAGTCACCCCTCCAACACATTTCTAAATCAAGGTCATTCTAAATTTCCAAAAAAACTCCCTGACTTCCTCCCTACTCTGTTACATCTCAGAACACCTATGAATATTGTTTGAGTAAATGTGACTAAACGCTGTTTTGCAAATACCATTAGCATGCCACAACTGGCCAGCTTCAGTTGGGTAGACAAGCATGCCCACAATTAATCAACTTCCGGCCCACAATTGGGTAGTTTTCAGGAGGAATCACAACCCTCACCAAGATTTGTGCAGTCGTAAGTCTTTACCATGAACACAAATAGCAGAAATCATCATGAGTATTGATGCCCCCAACTTATCCCATACAGTATTATAATTACATGAACATGTACAGTCTAATGTTCCCTTCCCATTATTGGTTCCAGTAACCACAACAAATAGACGAACCGCATTGATCATGTTAAGCTGTTTTTTGCAGTTGGATTTAGCTTTGGTGGTCTAACTACACAGGCAAAACTCCCAGTCAAGTAGCTTAATAAAATTCAATATTGGATTCCTGCAATTCCTTTCGATACTTCTGCATAACTACTAAATAGAGACCTTTCCCAGCCAATTAGCACAGAAAGAGTGACAAGTATGCAGAAGCATATTGAAACCATCAGCAATACAGAATGAAAGAACATTTAAAGGAGATCAGAATACAAACTCATCCAAATAGAAATCATGTGTCAAGCTACATAATTGTTCCCAGGCAAAGTAATGCGTACAAGAAACAATCAGAATAGAAAAAATGGATAGGAGACAGTTTACTTGTCCAAATCCAAGTCTTAAAGTTGAGCCATGTGGAAAACTTTGTCCACATCAACCTTCCCTCTTTTAAAGACTACTTTGTTCGTGTGATCCCATAGAATCCAAATTATTGCAATCCACAGTCCCTTTCAGACCAGATTTTGCTTTTAATTGATATGGAAAAGATGGAATTGGTCAAAATGGCTCAAGAAGTTCTCGTGCTGGACAAACTGAATACCCATTCAGCTACAACATGTATTCCAGACAGAAGATGCAATCTTACTAGCTAAAAACAAATGGACAATTTCTTCATTTTGCTGGCAAAGAGGACAAATTGTGGTATCTAAATAGATCCATCTTCTAATTAAGTTCATCCTTGTGGGGACTTCTCCTAGTAAGACCCTGCACTCAAGGATTTGAGCACAAGAAAGAGCTTTAACAGACTTAGGAGTCCCACTTCTCCTTCACCAATTCCTTAAATCCCACCACCGAGTGCCATGCCTTTAAAGATCTAAAGGGTTTTGGTCCCCAATCCTTTACATATAACTTTAGCACAATAGCACAAAGATATGAGATTTCCCTAGGCTGGATGTGTATTGTTTGTTATGTGGCCATTTCTTAAACCATTCCTCAAATACTAAGGCTCTATCTATTCTACTCTTGGATGTGCCATTCGTTCTGTTCCAGATGTATTTCCTACCAACTATTAGCACATCCAATAGAAGATTATTCTCAATAAATCCACTAAATCTTTTAATCGCACTCCTCTGGCTACCCCTCTGATTTATTCCCCTCCTCTAATTTCTGCATTAAAGTCACCTATTATGCACCACAACCTAACTTGTTGAATTTGTTTAACATGTTAACTCATCCCACATTCCCAGTTTTTCTTGCATATTACAGGAAAGATAAACATTAACTACAACTAAGTCCAGCAATGCCAACAACAATGGAACATCTACGAACAGTTGCGCGGAAATATTCCCAAATCTTGAAGGGTGTCTGCTCCCCATTTGCTGGTTTTTGAGGCCTTAGGAAAGCATTCAGTGGCTGTATACGGGCTAACAATATAGTAGTAAATCCAAATTCAACAAGTCGAGCTGACATAAAAACCCCATGATCTTAAAATCTTATCCCTCCTTTCCCTTACAAACTTTCACTTACAACAAAACAGCATGAAACTCCGAAACTTGTCAATTGAACCTTTATCGATCCCCTAACTCCACCTTGAAACTTTCTTCCTTCCCCCGGATCGATATCATGGTGAGTAAAGAGTTCAAAGTTCCATTAAAAACTTTCGCACCTGTGAGAAACCCTAACAGCGAAGCATCATTCCACTCAAACTCCAGCATCCCCTTGGAATTGACTCTCATGCCATGTCCAACTACTCGGGAGTCAATGTCTCCTACAACTTTAAAGACAAAGAACCCTTCCTTGACGAGCAAGGAATCCAGCCAAAAAATAATCTGGAGCAGTGTAAAACCAAATACAGAAGATTTAAAGTCATAGAGAATGAAGTGAAAACATCCTGTTTTATGAATGATCACAGAAGACAATCTTGCCACCTTTGTAACACAAGCCCTGTTCCCCAACATCATCAACGATCTTGCCATAGCTATACCTCAAAGGCATTCTCCCCAAGACCCTATGAAACTCCCCAATGCACCACCCTCTCCTCTTCCTATGCTCCCCTTTCCTACTACTCAACCCCACTCTCACCCCTTCCTCCCCGTCGTTCCTTGCGTCCCCGTAATCCATCACTCTCTTCGCCCCCACCAGCAAGGGACCCACCTGCGCCTCCTCCGCCACCACAAAGTTCATCAACAAATCCTCACAGTTCCGCACCGCGTCCACGATCCCCCGCGCGCGCTCCATGCGGGCGCCACCCACGCACGTGTACAGGTACAGGTACCGAGCTCTCAGAAACATGAACTTTGTGAGCACGATGGAGAACCGGTCCGGGTGGACCGTGTAGATCCACTCCCTCCGGTTCAGATCGAGGTCATGGGACCGCGCGAAGAGTCCCACAAGCCGATTAGGGTTTTTCTCCCACACGCGAAACGCGAATTCCAACGACTTTGAGTCCACCTCCACGTCGTCGTCGCAGATCAAAACGGAGTCGGTGGAGATGTGGCTAGGGCGCGGGAGGAAGCGGTTGTTGAGGCTGGCGGAGGGCTGGGAGAGAAGTGAGATGGGCGCGGAGGAAGAGGATATGGAGAGGTTGCGAGCCAGTTGGCGAAGAACACGTGGCGGCGTGGAGGGGTTTCCCCAGAGGACGAGCACGGAGGAGACAATGGGGGAGAGGGAGTAGGCGACAGCCAGCGAATGGAGGAGGGGGATGCGCGACTCCGAGAAACCGTTCATCAGAACGGTCACTTTGTCACGACGGAGGGCCTGCTGATTCTGATTCCGTGCGGCCGCGCATTCCTGTGGGTCTGCGGATTTTGAGATCGAAACCAAGCCAAATAGGGCGGCGAGGAGAATGACCGTAGCTGCCGGAGAGGCCATTTTTGTGGCAGTTTGTTGAAGTGGGTTGATGTTGGGTCACAAGAATGGAATTGACATGGAAGTTTGTGTTTTTTCTTCAAACATTTCTTGACATTATTTTTGGTAATGGCAGGTAGAGTAATGCAAGTACAACTTTATGTCCAATAGTATGAAACATGAAGATATTTAGCAACTTCTTGTGCAACTCTTCAACTATGTGCATTCTCAATAACAACTTGGTTGTCCTAATTCGTTCATATAATTCAATAAATGTTTCTCCTCTCATGCAAATAATGTCACTAAATTTTTTATCAATTTTTGTTTGTTTCTTCCTTTAATAAAATTCATTTAGTAATAAAGTTCTTTGTATCTCATGCACAACAAATTCAAATCAAAAGAAATTACGCAAATCATCATGACTTATATAGTATTTCTTTTCAATTGTTTTCGCATTTATGAAATTGGGATTCATGTTCGTACGAGCAAGATTATAATAAATTGTAATTGTGTCATCAAATTCTTGTGTGTCGTCGTCATTCTAAAATGATTTTCAATTGTTCTGTTATTTATGTAATCTTGATCTTTATTAACAATCATAAAATAGTTTATGAATGCGTTTGAAATCGTTTATACTACGATCTAACTACTTTAAGTTGAAGTTACTACAATAACATTTGGGTTATGTAAAAGATGCATTAAGGTTAGAGTAGGGTTACGCAAAGGATAATGTTAAAATTAAGATTTACTTTAATTATTGTAATTAAATCTATACATAACTAATACTACTATTTAACAAAATTAAAATTAAATTAAAAACTTAGTTATAGTTTTAAATGAATTTATAAAAATTGAAAACAGTAAACACATAATAAAAAATATAAATGTAAACTCATAATAATAAAAAATATAAAACAGTAAACATAAAATAATAAAAAATTAAACAGTAAAGATATAATAATAAAAAATATAAAAAAAATAAACACATAATATAAAAAAATTAAATACATTTATAAAAATAAAAATAGTAAACACAAAAAAAATGTGAATACATTTATAAATATTAAAAATAATAAACACATAAAACAATAAACAAAACAGTAAAAACCTAAAAAAAAAATATTAAATACAATTATTAAAATTAAAAACAGTAAACACATAAAAAAACTAAACAGTTTCTTGTTAATAAAAAAATTAAAAAATTAAATACATAATAACAATATATATATATATATATATAAATAAATAAATAAAATTAAAAAAATTAAAAAACAGTAAAACAATTAAAAAATAAACAAAACAGTACAAATTTAATAAAAAAAAATTAATACAATTATTAAAATTAAAAACAGTAAACACAGAAAAATATTAAACAGTTTCTTGTTAATAAAAAAAATTATAAAATAAACACATAATAACAATATATATATATATATAAATTAGAAACAGTAAATACATAAAATAAAATAAAAACTAAACCATTAACATATAATAATAAAAAATGTAAAAACAGTAAATACATCGACTAGAGATTAGAGTCTTTCATTGTATATAAGTGGGTGCAAATCTATATCCTATGAGCCGATTTTATGGGGTTGAGTTAGGCTTAAAGTCCATTTTCTAATATGGTATCAGAGCAATTTTGAGTCTATCCTAGCGAGTGTTTGTGTTGGGCCTATCGTGTCACCCGCTATCGGACCGCTATCGGACCACCCAAAATATATAGTATCACGCACGAGTTGGCAGTCTCGGCGTGAGGGGTGTGTTGGAGATCTCACATCGACTAGAGATTAGAGTCTTTCATTGTATATAAGTGGGTGCAAACCTCAACCTTATGAGCCGGTTTTATGGGGTTGAGTTAGGCTTAAAGTCCATTTTCTAATACTTCTCGTATACTTTTTAGAGATGTTTAAGGAAACTTGAAAATGAAGTAAAAAACTTCAATATATTAGAAATCACGTGTAGAACAATTTCTTGAAAAGAGTAAAGGATGATGAAAAAAAATATTCAACTAAGAAAAATCATATGCATACAAGTAGGAGTTTGCACACTAGGCATCCATCAATACGCACGAACACACCACTTGTTTGGTATGAATTCTTTAATATTTTTTATTCATTTATATGAATGTATATATGAAGTATTCCAACAAAAACATGTATGAAAGAGTAATGTGGAATTTATCGATGATAGATTTAAGAGGATATGTGTGACTTCCTTTTATTACGTTTTAGTTAAACTATTTATTATTCTTGTGAAAAAATACCTTGTTTGAATAGGGAGATTTTGAGAGTGGATATTTTCGAACATTGTTTGAGTCTATTTTGCTTTTGAGTGTCATGCAATATACTTCCCTATATTATATTGAGGAAGAGAAACTTAGGAACCCAAAGTTCTTAGAAGGTGCAGGTTTTGATTCTCGTGATAATTGTGTTGAAAGTTACTCACAACAAAACACAAGCATAATTAATTCAACAAGTTTATTCTGGAGATTGAACAACTTAAACAACAATTGACAACCAGTGATGTAATCCTCCATTACCTAATTAGCTCCCTAGTAATAACGACTGCATAATTTATTTTTTTTCAACAACAAAATTAAAATTAAGAACAAGAACAAGACGATAGCCTACAAAATGATTTACGTGATGGTTATAATGATAATTAGTATGTTGGAACATTTGTATTATACACTGCTTAGATTTATTTTTATTATGTTTAGATATTTTTTTATCGTGATTAATTTTTTTTATGTACTTTACAAATGCATACTTCTCTGAATTTTTATTATTGATCAACTATTATTACTTTATTTATTTCATTAAGAATTACTGTTTCTAATATTTATTGGTGATATATTTAAAATTTGTGAAGTAAACAATATATATATATATATGGATATAAAATTACATACTAAAATATATCTACCCGCCTTAAAATACAGAATGTCAAATAACTCGGAACAACCGTACGTCTTCTTTAACCGAGTCTTTATTGTCATCAATGACCATCATGAGTAAAATGGTCTTATCAATAATTATTAAATAATGAACGGCTATTTATGGAACAATGAATAGTAAAGGACTTGTAACTATCAACTCACACGATACCACCTGATTAATCTATAAATATCCATTTTTTAGGAAATATAATTTATCTTGTCTCTTAGTCTTAATTCTCGGACCATTCAAAATTTATTATCTCTGTACTTCTATACCAACTGACTTAAAGTATCATATATTCATTTTCGAAGAAGTTTTGTTGTATTATCTACTAATTAAGTTTTGACACAAACATTTGTTTGGTATTTATTTATTTTATAATAAAATTTTAAATATAAGATATATAGGAAAAGAAAAAAAAAGAAAAAAGTAAATTTCAACCTAATACATAATATATTTATGTATATGCATGTCATTCCTTCACTCTAGACATCTTATTAACCTTATCACATTTTTTTTCATTTATTGGAAAATTTACTAAGGTGGTGTAGTTTTTTTAAAGCAGAATCTAACACCTTTGAAAACTTTTATGCTAATGGACTCGTCATGATTCATAAGCAGGTATTATTTTTAAACAGGAAGGAAGTTCACCGCTTAAATTTTTATCATTTCTTACTCTTAATATTTTTTTATCTCTTTATTTCTTTACAAAGGACAAATATATTAAAAATAATGTTTTATTAACACCCTTTGTCACTAACACATACTTGATATCGTTTGTGTGGCATTAATTGACGTTGCAGCAGACGTGATATTTGGTGAGGATGTGACACTGACTCTCTATATATTATAATATATGATCCGTAGCACGCGCAAAATTGATTATCCGTGTGTCGGTAATGTACTCATCATGATTCATAAGCACGTCGTGACTTGTATTTCTATTTATTTTAAGCACGTCGTGACTTGTATTTCTATTTATTTTTAAACAGGAAGGAAGTGCACCGCTTTGTTAAATTTTTATCATTTCTCACTCTTAATATTTTTTTTATCTCTTTATTTCTTTACAAAGGACAAATAGATTAAGAATAATGTTTTATTAACGCCCTTTGTCACTAACACTTGACATTGCTTGTGTGACATTAATTGACGCTGCAGCAGACGTGATATTTGGTGAGGATGTGACACTGACTCTATATATATTATAATATATGACCCGTAGCACACGCAAAACTGGTTACCTGTGTGTCGGTAAGTGGTTACTTATGTGACGCACGCAAAACTGGTTACCCGTGTCTGTAAATGATTACTTATGTGACGTTTATGGTCCCCACTCTTCATGAAAAAAAATCATTTTTTAAATAAGAATCATATATTACATCGGTTAGATGACTTAACCGGTGTAATAACCCTACCAGAACTACCCAATCATAGGTTCCTCCACATATACTGGCACACGCAAAACTGGTTACCCGTGTGTCGGTAAGTGGTTACCTATGTGACATTTATGGTCACCCACTCTTCATGAAAAATAACATTTTTTTTAATAAAAACCATGTATTACACCGGTTAGATGACTTAATCGATGTAAAAATCATATATTACATCGGTTAGATAACTTAACCAATGTAATAACCCTACCAGAACTGGTTACCCAGTCACAGGTTTTTTCACATATACTGGCTTACGCAAAACTGGTTACTCGTGTGTCTATAAGTGGTTACTCATGTGATGTTTATGACCCACCCACTCTATATGAAAAAAAAATCAATTTTTTTTAATATAAATCATATATTACATCGATTAAATGACATAACCAATGTAATATGAGTCATTCTGAGTAGAAAAAAATATTACACCAGTTGTTTCTAAGAACCGATGTAATATATATTTTTTTACCCTATTTTAAAGTTCACGCTGCTCATTCGCACACAATCTGACTCTATCAGATCATTGCCGTGCAGCGTCAAATGTGTGTGAGATATCATATCGGAACTCATAGATTAATGAGAGGATCACTTTTGCAAATACAAATATAGAGTGCACGAAAAAGAATGTTTACGAATTATTAAAAAAAAAAGTATAAAATATGCCTTATATTTTACATTGGCAATATCAATTAAGTGAAAAAGATTTCCACAATTTTATGAGAAGGAGAGAGAGATATAAATGATATAATAACTAAAAAAATGACTTGTGTGTTTGATAAGAAAATGGGAAAAAATGATGAGAGAAATGTATCTTCTATGAATCCATTTGTGGATAATGCATGGATTGAGCGGTAATAGAAACCTGCCAAACCTTAATCTCTCCATCTAGAGTACCACTGAAAACTGAAACTGTGTTATTAGGTGAAGCTTCATCATTCTCCAGAATGGCCGCCAAGGATTTCACCGGTTTTCGGTGACCGTCCAGGACGGCAAGACATCCAAACCGTCCATCAGAATCGCGCTTCCAAATCCTCACCGTCCGATCTGCCGACCCACTGAGAAGCAAGTCAGAGACATTGACCAAGCACAGTATCGGCTTCTGGTGCCCCCTGAGAGCCCCACTCACGACCATGTGGTTCGCACTGTCCTCCCTCTCCCACACCAATATGGAACGGTCACAGGCCCCCGAGAACAGCACCGAAGCGTCGTCGTTTAGGGCCAAAGCGTTCACCGCAGACTTATGCTTCTCCAACGTGGCCACCAGCACGTGCCGCTTCTCCCCCGCGGGTCTGGCCCACACACGTATTCTCTTATCCGCGGATCCAGTGTACACGGTCCCATCGCAGGACACTGCCACTGCGTTGACCGCGTCCTCGTGCGCATTCACGGACTCCACGCACCTGAAATCTGAGAGCCGCCATATCTTCAGAGTTCTGTCCCACGAAACGGAGTAGATAGCGTCGTTAGTAACGGCGAGCCCCGTGACGGCGTCTGCATGTTCGATCCAGAGCCGTTTGTTATGGCGGCGGACGGTTATATAGTTCTTCGGGAGGAGGAAACGGTGGAGACGGTCTTTGACGGTGGGGAGAGTGGTAAACACGCGGTGGTGGGTCTTGTGGTTTTGCCAGACGCGGATCTTGGAGTCCTGGTGGGTGGTGAGGACGAGGTTGTCGGAGAAGGTGATGGCTTTGGTGGAGTTGGAGGTGGGTTGGGTGTTGAACGTGTGGAGGGTGGTGCAGGTGTGGCGATCGTAGACATTGATTTCGTGGTCCGTTGCGGCGTAGAGGAGGTTGTTGGTGACGGCAAGGGAGGTGACAGGGCGAGAGGGGTGCGGGGTGAGAGAGTTGAGGCAGTGGTGGGAGATGGAGAAGGTGAGGGTATGGTTTTGGAGAGAGGGAATGGATGGGAGGGTTTGTATTGAGAGGTTGGTTTCGAGAGAGGAAGTGGTGATGGCGGAAGAGGGTGCTTCGGAAACGGAGGAGGAGGTTGTTGAGGTGTCGTATGCATGTGGCTTTTGTTTAAGGAGTGAGATTGTGGAGTTGTGAGTGGAGGTGGAGGAGGAAGAGCATGTGTGTAGCCACGACTTGATTCTCATGGTTTGGAAGGAAGAAGATGAATTGCAGAAGAGAAAGGTTGGCTTAAGAGGGTGGGAATTGATGGAAGAAGAAAAAAGAAGAGAAACAGGGGTTCGATGGGTTCGAGGTTGTTATGCGACGGAAGAAGGTATCTCTGTTTTTTATTGCATGTTGTGTGTTGAGAGTTTTGGGAGCGAGGGAGCATTCACTGTATGCCGGAGCATCAACCAGAAAACGCCAAAATTCCTCCTTTCAATGTTTCTCTTTTTTTGTTCTTTTCTTCTTCTATTGGTTCGAAACCTTCTTCTTCTCTCTCTCTCGTCTTTCTTTGCTCATATCACCATGTAAGAGTAATTTATGATTAACATGCCATCAATCTCAATCAAAAGACAAATAAAATAAAAGGAAAGTGAGATAATTATTAAATAAAAAGAAAAAAATTGTGGGACTCCCAATGTTCTTTTCTTCTTTTACTTAACTTTCCTTTTCATTTCTTCCAAACAATGTTTTTTTTTTTTAAGAAAGGCCTCTCTGTGTTGGAAACTCAGCAGACAGAGAGTTGCAGAGAGTGTAGAAGACTGTGGGCGTCTTGACTTGGTTGGAAGTGGTTGCGAAAGTCCAAGTTGGCCATATTTTACACTTTGCACACATGTAGTCGTATAGATACAGTCTAGGCAATAGTTTTCACAATCAACAATTTGCATTTTTTTATAACAAAATTAAACAAGACAGCTTTTGTGGTTTTGTTCTTGTTCTTGGTTTCAGCAAGAGGCTAGCTGTATTCATTTAATGAAACAATGGCCACATTTTAGTCAATGGGAGTTAGTTGCCTTTTTAAATTAACTAATGAGTTTAAATTAATGAATTCAACTGAATTAAATTAAAATTTAAAAGTGATTCTATAATTAAATTACATGGTAGTTTCATTTTAATATATAATAATTTATTCAGTAACAATTTACACAGATACACAAAACATATTTTACATTTTGTCTGTTTCATTTCATCACAATCAGATTTCACTTGGATAAGAGGCTCGTATATTAATTATTAAAATATTACTTTTAAAAAAAACAATTGAAAAATTTGAATTGTTATTTTTTTTATAATAAAAAATAAATAAATGTAAACCATTTCAGAGTAGTCAAACTCTTAAACAAACATAAAATACAAAGATGGTTCAACCCTTATACTAATCTGTTATACAAACATAAAATACTAAGACACCATTATTATGTTCATCACTATTTATTGGAAAAATTAAACTAATCGAACGTGTGGAGTATAAGGAAACATGTTTTGGTTACATATGGAGTTAGTCTCTGAAATTAATTTGTCAAAAAAATCTTTAAAATCAAACTCGGAATTTTTTATATAGTTCATGATTTTATATTGAAAGTCTGTACTTAATATTTGACAATAACACGATTGCTTCACAGAAAAATAAATATTGAAATGAGTTGTTTGGCTTATTTATATAAAAGTAAATGTCTTTCAACTATAATCATATTTTTAATCAAATTAGTCATTTTTATAAAATAAAATTGTTTTTTTACTATAGGTTTCTTTTTATAAATTATAATACTACCAATCAATCATATATTTAATTTTTTAATTTGTATAACTTTTAAAATAATAATTATATAAAAATTATCATATATATAAATTTATGATTAAGTGGTACTTTTTACTATGAGAATATATCTTATTTATTCATTTATACAACTTGAGTCACTTAAAACGAAAATTCTACATGCAACTCCATTATTTCTTCTGACGCTCCATATTTAAAAAATATAAAAAGTAGTGATAATGAATTTTATAATTTGGAATGTAAATTTTGTATTTTGAATTTTATAATTATAACACAAAATTTATATTTTAAATTGTAGGATTCAAAATATAAATTGCAGGCCTGAACTAGATGCGAAAACAATGGGCCGAGCCTGGTACGCTGTAGTCTAATTGCAGGCCTGAAGCAGATGTGGTTTGGGCTGCTTCTTCCTGCACCTCCATACCTTCTTCTCTCACCTCCATATATTTTCGTAATTCCAAAAATGCCCCTTTGTAATATTCCGGATTACATAATTCGGAAGTCATTTTTTAAATTTGTAATTAGCTTCCGGATTATATAATCCGGAAGTCTTTTTTCATATGCATGATTACTTTCCGGATTACATAATCTGGAAGTCTTTTTTAACTTCTG
>Ga0123342_1005821_pt1 | contig 17557 bp, 26 predicted proteins | sample Turbeawhitnodule_FD_89960 | JGI IMG/M metagenome (GOLD analysis project Ga0123342, IMG submission 89960) | Root nodule microbial communities of legume samples collected from Mexico - Turtle bean Mexico white nodule | ecosystem: Host-associated > Plants > Roots > Nodule | place: Mexico: Nepantla...
CTAATTAAACTTAAGATTTAGCCTTCTAGGTGCCTCTTTGCATGTTTCAACACAATTACAAAAAGAAATTAAACTATGCTACTTTAAAAACTATTCTACACTAGAGTTTATGACATGTAAAATATGTCCTCTTGGCCCCTCTTTGACCATAACTCTAGTGGTTGCCTTATTTTGATATTTAGGTGGCCTTTCAAAGGATTGGTGTTGGGGCCTCTTCCATCAAAGATCCTCCAGCCATGACCTCAGCAACTACCATACCTCAGAGGATCACTAGGAGCAAAGCACAGACTTTGTGTGTTAAGCATCAGTTGGTTTCACTATTTGTAATTTCAGTAGAGTAAGTGTCTTTTAGCACAAATAGGGGAGTGTGCCTAGCTTTTTAACTCATGAAGCCTTGTAGGGAAGGAAGCTTAACCTAGCTTCTAGAACATTAGGCTTATTGTGCGGCATTGACCATAGTCAATGACCTAGGCCGCACCACTTTAGCTCTTCCCTTTCTACCCTCACTCCTTGTTCTCCAAGGCTCCTTCACTTATAAATAGGAGGCCTCACCCTTTGGTCTTATCTTGATGAAAATGAAGCTCTCAAGTGACCTTCCACTTATCTTGGTGGTTACCACCCACCAAGTGGCGTGATCACTACTTCCTTTTCCATAAGTTTCCTTCTTCCATTCTCCTTCATGTTTCCTTTCCATTCATGTTAACTGTCTTTATATTTTACCTTGGATTGCTCTCGGTTTTCTTATGGTTAATTGAGAATTGCATCCATTCTCACCGTATATTGTCTGTCTTTTATCTTTTCCTTTGTGAAATGCACCTTCACACCTACTTAACCACTTGGTTAAGTTAGTGTCCAGTGGGAATTTTCCTAAGGTTTTCACTCTTAATTTCCTAAAATCTCAATCTTAAAGTAAAGTGTCACCTTAAATGAAAACTCCTAAAAATCAACTCACATCACAGTAGGAGTTTTTAATGCAGTCTTGTACGCCCACGGAGCTTTATCAAGTTTGATTGATCAATCTTTCCTTGAGGCAACCACCAATCTTTCCTTAAACATTCTTTCACTCGAGATAAGGTTCTCGTGAAAGAAGGTTGTTACAAGAGGTAACCTAAAAGTAATCTATCAAAGGGACTTGAAATCTCAGGTGAAGGTACACTGTTTCTAAGACTGAAACTACTTAAGTACTTTCTTGTTTTAATAAGCCCTGTACTGGCTTGATCGTCGGAGTGTAATCAACAGGTAGGACCCCCTCTGTTTCAAACGACGCTACATTCCAGCATCCAAATGAATGGCAGATTCTAACGAGATAGATGGAGCCACAACTTGTTTTCACAGTCAACCGAAATATTATTAATATTATTTATATTATTAATATTATGGAGTATTAATAATATTATGGAATTTTATTGATATTATTAAATATTATTAATGTTATTAAATAAATATTACAAATGTTATAAATTATTAATACTCTTATTAAATACTCATAATATTTTAAAATATTATTAAACATTATTAAATGTTATTAATATTATAATAAATATTATTGTATATTATTAATATAATTAAATATTATTCTTATTATTATGTATTATGAATAATATTAATAATATATTATTAATAATATTTAATAATATTAATAATATTTAATAATGTTTATTATATTATTAGTAATATTTATAATAATATTAATAATACTATTTGTACTGACCAGTCCTCGGCTCGGGCGTTGACCAAAGACATGGTGGGACCCGAAGGCAGGGACCCACGAGGAGGTTGGCGAAACAGGACAGAGTCTAGCTAGGCTCACAGTTAAGGGGAGCCGAGGAGGGGACGACCTCGAGGCAGGACAAGGAGTCCTCGGGCATCAGCAACTCAACAGTAAAGATGAACCGAAAAAGGTGGTTTTCAGGCCACACTTCAGTTACCAGTAAGGGAAAACCTAGGTCACGAATGGTCCATGCATGGGGTGTAGGGAACGCGGTAGTACGCACCACCATCAAAGAGCCACTGAGAAAGAGATGACCTGTAAGGGTCACGTCCCAGGGGTGATCTGCATGCATGGCACGTGAATAAGACAGGGAACTCCCAGGGCAGATGACCCAGAGATTGGGTTCATGAGTTGGCATCCAAGTGGTCATCCTGCGCCAGTTGCACTTCGGCAGGGTAGTCTTACGTACTAGATGGCCCTAAGATTGGGTCATAGTGTCACTAAGACGCACCTACAATATGCTTAAGTCACAGTTAGCAAGAGGGGAAGAGACACTGAAAGGTATATAAAGGGAAACAACTAGCGTAACAAGGTACGCATTTCTAATGGGAGTAACACACAGAGAGTTAAGAGTTTTTGGTGTTTCATTGCTCGAGAGTTTGACTTGAGCGTCAGAGTGCAAACGGCCGCGAGGGCGCCCTTTGTGTCTTTCTTGCATGTGTTTGATCATCAAGGGGAGGGAACGTAGAGACATGGATTCTGGGACGCAGAGTTATTAGAGGTGCACAAAGACGTTTGGGTCACCGGCGGAAACATTTGGCGCCCATCGTGGGGCACAATCTAAAAATGTTGGTCCCAACTGCAAGAAGTGAGAAAGATTCATCAAGATTCATCAAGGATCGGTCAAGAATGAGGAATACAAGGCAAAAATCTACCACGTCAGGCGGAAGTGAAGGTTTGACCCTGCAAGAGGTTATGGAGATGATCCAGGGCCTCCAAGAAGCGATGGCGGCGTCAAGGGCTGACCAAGAACGCATCCAGATGGATCTGGCTGCGTTGCAAGCAAGAAGCGAAGAGTTACACCAAACCAATGAGGAATTGCGGTGCGGTTTGCGAAACTAGGCAGGGAATCGTGAAACAGAAGAACAGGAATGTACTACACCTCCTAGGGAGTTTCCTATGCCTTTTTCGCAGGCGATTATGGATGCTGTGATACCAGCTACGTTTGTAGGGCCAAAAGCCACGTTCACTGGGATGGAGGATCCAGAGGCTTCTCTCACAACTTTCCATACGCAGATGATGCTAGTTGCTGGTTCTGATGCTGTAAGGTGAAAGTTGTTCATGAGCATGTTGGTAGGGACGGGGATGGACTGGTTCATCAGCCTTCCAGACGACCACGTAACCTTGTTCGCACAGTTGTCGAAGTTGTTCAGGGAGCAGTATATTGCGAATCGCGCTGCCCCACCCAATTCTTACGATCTCTTTGACGTGAGGCAGTACCAGGGTTAGTTGCCGAAGGAGTTTGTTAACCGTTTTGGGGCGCAGGTGGTGAAGGTTAACACCAAGGACAAGACGATGATGGTTCACGCGTTCAGAAAGGGGATTTGTCCAAGGCCTTTCAGTGAATCACTCATCAGGAACCGCCCCAAAAACGTCGTTGAGATTAGGCGTCGTGCGATGGCTCACATCGCAACAGAAGGAGAGGTGAATGAAAAACGTGCGTGTCTTGTCCCCACGCACCCACGAGCGCTGGTGCGTGCGCAGCACATGAGAGTCCATGAGGCCGCAATGGGGGAGAAGAACCATGGGAAGAAGTAGCCCTATGAGTCTAGGAAGCCTCAGACTAGGGGGCGCGCAAGAGAGAATAAGCCTGTAAGACATAACTTTGTGGTGGAGTTGAAAGATTCGATAGCCGTGCCCAACATAACAGATAGGTTAAGGATGCCGCCCAAAACTAACAAGAAGCTGGGACCTCACAAGGATGCTTGGTGAGTTTCACCAAGCGTTTGGTCACCCCATATGCAACTGCTTGGCGTTGGGACCCCAGTTTGATGAGCTGGTGAAGAGTAGGTTCCTAAATGACTATTTGGCGAAACCAGAGAGGACTGAGACCCCAACAGCGTCAGGAGAGGACCAGGGGCATGAGATGCCCGTTCATGGGAGATCCACACCATCTCGGGGGGCTTCTCAGGAGGAGGGTGCACTGCTCTCAGCACAAGAGGTATGCACGATCGGTGATGTCAGTAGAGACACAAGCGGAGAATGAGGTGCTCGATGTCGACCTTACTTTCACGAAGGTCGATCTTCGAGACGTCGTTCCTCATGACAATGACCCCGTGGTAATTTCTGTCGTAACCGCAGTGAGGAAGGTGCACCGAGTGCTAGTAGACCAGGGCAGCTCGGCGGACGTGATGTTTTGGTCCACCTTTAATAAGTTGCAGATGTCTCCCGACCAGTTCAGACCTTATACGGGGTTCTTGTATGGCTTTGCAGGGGACCAGGTGGAGGTTCGGGGGCATTTGGAGCTAAGAACAACCTTTACGAATGGCTTTGCATCCCGCACAGAGAACATAAGGTACTTGGTGGTTAATGCCATCTCAGCCTATAATATCCTGTTGGGAAGACCGACTCTAAATAGGTTGAGGGCGGTAGCATCAACACGCCACATGAAAATGAAGTTGCTGGACCTGAGCGGGAAGGTGATAATAATCAAGTCAGACCAACAAGAGGCTAAGAGGTGCTATGAGAACAACCTCAAAACCAAAAGAGGGGTGTTCATGGTTGTAGAGCGCCCAACCAGCGAGAACGGTCGCGAAGGGGTCTCCCGAACAGAAGGCGCTTGGGAGAGGCGACCTGAGCCAGTCAGGAATATCGTGGGAAGGCAGATTGGGGGCAGAATGTTCAAACTTGGTAAGTCGTTGGACCAGACGGAGCAAGACTGAGTCGCTGAGGTGATAGCACGACACCTAGACGCTTTCGCATGGTCCGCTTCGGACATGCCAGGCATAGACCCAGATTTCCTGTGCCACCGCCTCACCATTGACCCCAAGGTCAGGCCCGTCCGTCAAAGAAGAAGGAAGTTCAATGAAGAAAGACGGCGGGTCGTCCAGGAAGAAATGAAGAAGTTGTTGAGCGCCGACCACATAAGGGAGATCCAATACCCTGAGTGGTTGGCGGATGTGGTCTTGGTGAAGTAGGCCAAGAAGTGGAGAATGTGTGTGGACTTCACCGACCTCAAGAAGGCATGCCCGAAGGACTCGTACCCCTTACCAAGCATCGACGCCTTGATGGACAACGCCTCAGGTTGTAAGATGCTCAGTTTCCTAGACACTTTCTCCGGATACAACCAAATCAAGATGCACCTCAGAGACGAGTGCAAGACGACATTAATGGCTGAGATGTCTTATTATTGCTACATAGTGATGTCGTTCGGACTGAAGAATGCGAGCGCCACCTACCAAAGGTTGATGGACAGGGTCCTTGCACCCATGCTAGGAAAGAATGTGCAGGCCTACGTAGATGATATGGTGGTGACTTCGCAGGAGAGGGGCCAACATGTGTCTGATATGGAAGAGCTATTTGCGATAATAGCTAAGTACCGTTTGAAGTTAAACCCCAAAAAATGCGTGTTCGGGGTCGAGGCGGGTAAGTTCTTGGGTTTCCTACTCATCGAGCGTGGGATAGAAGCGAACCCAGAGAAGTGTGCGACAATCCTTGCCATGAGAAGCCCGACCTCGGTGAAAGAAGTGCAGCAGTTGACAGGACGGATGGTCGTCTTGTCCAGATTCGTATCCGTTGGAGAGGAAAAGGGCCACCCCTACTTCCAATGTTTGAGGAGGAACAACCATTTCGTGTGGACCGTAGAGTGCGAGGAGGCATTCCTCAAGCTAAAGGAATACCTGGCCGCCCCTCCCGTGCTGTGCAAGTCGCAATTGGGCGCTCCGCTCCGATTGTACTTTGCTATAACGAAGCGGGCGTTCAGTTCGGTCCTCGTGTAGGAGCCGAACCGGATACAGAAACCGATATACTTTGTGAGCAAAGTATTACAAGGGCCAGAGGTGAGGTATTAAGCCCTAGAGAAGGCAACCCTGGTCGTGGTGTTCTCGGCTAGGGAGCTTCGTCACTACTTCCAAAGATTCACGTTGGTGGTGATGACGGATTTACCTATCCGAAAGGTGTTGCAGAAGCCGGACGTGGCCGGAAGGATGGTGCGCTGGGCGATGGAGCTCTCAGAGTTCGATGTTTAGTATGAACCCTGAGGCCCCATCAAAGGCCAGATGTATGCGGATTTTATGGTAGAGCTCTCCCCAACAGATGCACAACTGGGGAAGGAGGCCAACTTCAGGTGGGTGTTGTCGGTGGATGGGTCATCCAACCAACAAGGAAGTGGAGCTGGCGTGATCTTCGAAGGACCAAACAGGTTGTTGATTGAGCAGGCTTTAAGGTTCGCTTTCAAAGCCAGCAATAACCAGGCAGAGTATGAAGCCCTCATAGCCGGGATGCTCTTAGCCAAAGTGATGGGAGCGCGGAGTTTGTTGGCAAAGAGCAATTCCCAGTTGGTTACAGGTCAAGTGACCGGGTAGTATCAAGCCAAGGACCCGCAGATGGTCGCGTACCTGGGGTACGTCCAAGTCTTGAAGAATTTGTTCGCGGTGTTTGAGCTGGTACACGTCCCAAGAGAGCAGAATGCCCGAGCTGACCTGCTAGCCAAGCTTGCCAGTTCGGGCAAGGGGGGAAGGCAGAGAACGGTGATACAAGAAACCCTCAAAACACCACGAACATTTTTCGCTGATAATATGGTAGGCGTTCATCAGGTCAGTACGTTTAGGGGAGGGGCAAGGAGTCATCGGTCATTGACTCAGGAGACGCTGACGACGCCCAGTGTAAGCGCTTACCCGGTCTCGCTGGGGATCCTATGCATGTATGCATAGTTGAGGAGGGGGACACATGGATGACACCCTATAGGCGCTACCTAGCGGACAGGATACTCCCATTGGAGCCCGAGGAGGGCAAGAAGATAAAGAGGAACTTTGCCAAGTACACCCTTGTGGATAGGGAGCTGTCCAGGCATGGGTTCACCCACCCAATCTTGGTGTGTGTGAGCGGAGACTAGTGTACGCAAATAATGGCTGAGCTCCACGAGGGAATCTGTGGTAGCCATGTTGGTGGTAGGTCCCTGGCATCGAAGGTCGTTCATGCAAGGTATTACTAGCCAACAGTAAGAGAAGATTGCACGAGGTATGCCCAGCAGTGCAAACAGTGTCAACAGCACGCCGACTGGCACAAGGCGCCTCTAGAAGAGCTAAGGTCGATTTACATCCTGTGGCCTTTTCACACACGGGGAATCGACATTCTGGGGCCCTTTCCTTTGGCGGTTAGACAAATGAAGTATCTCGTAGTGGCCATTGAATACTTCACGAAGTGGATAGAGGCTGAACCAGTAGCACAGATGACAACTCATAAGATCCAACACTTCGTATGAAAGAACATAGTGTGCCGTTTTGGTGTGCCGAGGCGTCTAGTTTCCGACAATGGCATAGAGTTTGCGAGTCAACAAATGGGCAAGCTGAGCACGAAGGTCGGAATAAAGCAGGTGTTCGCATCAGTTGAGCACCCCTAAACAAATGGGCAGGTTGAGTCTGCCAACAGAGTCCTACTCAAGGGTCTAAAAAGAAGACTTGAGAAGGCTAAAGGATCCTGGGCGGAGGAGGTTCCTAGGATAGTGTGGGCTTACCACACCACGCCTCAATCCACCACCCGAGAGACACCCTTCAGCTTGGTGTATGATTAGGACGCGATGATTCCGGTAGAGATTCAGGAGAGCTCGCCATGTTTTCAAAGTTTCATAGCTGAGGAGTCTAATGAAGAGAGGAAGGTGAATCTGGATCTGCTAGATGAGGTTAGGAAGGAGGCGAGGATCAAAGCTAAAGTGTTGAAGAGAAGGGTGGAGCACTAGCACAACTCCAAGTTAAGGCCTAGACAGTTCCAGGTCGCCGACCTGGTAATGCGAAAGGCTCACCCATATCAGTTGGAGAACAAGTTGTCCCCCAAGTGGACTGGTCCTTTTAGGGTAACAGAGGTCCTCGGCAACGGGGCGTACAGACTTAAAACTTTAGAAGGAGGCGCAATTCCTCGTACATGGAATACGGCCAATCTCAAGTTTTATTTCATTTGAACTCTAACGTTGTGCACAGTTTCAGGGGCACTCTTTTTCCCTTACAAGGGTTTTTTAATGAGGTCACCCAATAAAAATTTCGATTGAAGTATACGTATTCTCGAATTTTTGCGCAATGCAAGGATGAACCTGTCATCTTGGTGTTTAGACACCTCGAGAGGGAGTGGCAGCTTCCTTTAGGAAGCCTCCCCCTCGAGCATGGACGCCAAGTATGAACAACAAGGTTTAGTCAGTAACGAACCTGTCGTCTTGGTGTTCAGACACCTCGAGAGGGAGTGGCAGCTTCCTTTAGGACGCCTCCCCCTCGAGCGTGGGCGCCAAGTACAAACAAAAAGGTTCAGTCAATGGTGAACCTGTCGCCTTGGTGTTTAGACACCTTGAGAGGGAGTGACAGCTTCCTTTAGGACGCCTCCCCTCCCCCCCCCCGAGTGTGGGCGCCAAGTACGAACAACAAGGTTCAACCAAGAACGAACCTGTCGTCTTTGTGTTTAGACACCTCGAGAGGGAGTGGCAGCTTCCTTTAGGACTTCTCCCCCTCGAGCGTGGGCGCCAAGTACGAACAACAAGGTTCGACCAAGTTAAGTCCTCTATCATCTTAAGGGTAAAGATGGGACCAGTTACTACATCCTCCCCAACCACAAAGCAGGGGTAAGGATCAACAAAGGAATTTCCCTTGCCCTGGCAGAATCAGGGCAAGGCCAGTTAAAGGTTCACGCGTGCCTCACCTCCATCTTAAGTTACCAGGTAGTGAAGGTAGTAAGCGTGCTACCTAAGGTTCAAAGTCTTAAGTTTGCCAAAGAGATCGTGTGCTAAAAAGGTTAGTATTGAAGCGTTGTTAAGTAAGATCGGCAATAAAAGACGTAGTGATTGGCAAGCGAAGATGAATAAGACGAGTAGAGCAAATGCAATAAAGACGAGTAAGGAAAGGTGCAAGGTCATATTAAATACAAGTTTACAAAGGGGCATTGTTTCAAAGATTAAAATTACACAAGCAAATCTCCTACTGAGGGTGCCTAGGCACAATCTGCCCATCAACAATGTGGTTCGACGTCGCGAAGGGGGAGATGTCCATCTTAGGATGCTTGCAAGCAACTTGAGCGAGAGCATCTTCGAACCCTGCTACGTAGGCGTCAACGACATCATCAATGAGCTCCGCCTTGGTTTTCTCAAAGACTTTAGCCTGTAAGGTGAGCTCCGCCTCGGCCTTCTCAAGGGCTTCAGTCTTTACGGTGAGCTTAGCCTCCACCTTACCCAGTTGCACCTCCCGGTTGGTGGATCGCTCTTAAAGATTGGCCATTTTAGCCTTGTTGGCCGCAACTTCTTCTTGGAGTTCCACCACCTGAGTACGTAGTGGCCAACTTTGCCCAACAGGGTGGTGTACTTCTGGCCTTTTTCATGAAGCTTCTTGTTAGCTTTTAGCTTGGCCTATCGGATGGCCATTAGCTCTTGGTTCAGTGTAGTCTCACGATTAAAGGAAACATGAGCCTGTTTCGCAAGTTGTTCCTTCACCAAGGCCAGTTCTTCAGCCAAAGCTAGTTGCTCTTTGGTCTTCGACTCTGCCTCATGGGAGAAGGTGTCAGCCTGGGCAAAGAATTCACCAAAGCTGAGAGCCAAATTCTCCCGCACAACCTCACTGGTGGAGCTTACCATGGCCCCTTTCTGGTAACCTTTAAGAATTTGCTGAAGGACCAGAGGAAGCTTAGGAGCAGGGGGAGGCTCAGGGGCATTTTCACCCCCATCTTGAGCGCGAAAGGGGTTTGTGGGGATGAGGCACTCGGAGGGTGCTCCCTGAACGAGGCAGGATGGTTGGCTGATGTGGAATGCGAGGGAGCCGCCACAGCCGCCCTGCGCCTCTTGAAGACGAGGCCATCCAAGGTGACCTCCTCATCATCAGAAGCGATGTTCACCACCCTCTTGCCCTTCTCAAGTGGGGTTGGAGTTGGAGAGGCCCCGACAGTTGCCAAGGGAATTGCGGCAATGGGGGCTGAGGAAGCAGGAGCAGGAATGGTTTGAGTGGTGGGTGGAGCAGCGGGTGCTGAGGCGCCCGCACCAGCAGCGACATCGTCACGAAGGGCTAGAACCTCAGCTAGTCTTGCCTGTTTCATTCCGTTTAACACCATCCCTACATCAAAAGAATGAGAGATAAGAACAGAAAATGTAAGGTATGAGGAAACAGATAAGCAAAGCGGAATAGGTAGAAGAAAAGGTTAGAGGCAGGGCTTTATACCAATGTAGCTAGCGAGTCTGGAAGGATCGTACTCGCACTTTATAAGCTCAGTGGTGTTGAAAACCACCCGTAGGCTGGCCAACACTTGGCATACTCTGCGATCGGCAGAAGAAAGCTCATCAAGGGTTTTGGCTTTCTTGAGTTTTAACTCCCCCACCTAGTACAAGGGGAATCCGTCCAACGAGGTGCGGTCATGTTCAGAGCTGCACACCCTGAAGAACTTCCCCTTGAAGCCTTTGTATGGCGATTGAAACAGGGTAAGGAAGACTCTTCCCGCCATACCGCTAAAGCTTACCCATAAGTTCTTCCCGGGATATTTGGCTTTGAAGAAATGAAGGAAAACATCTACAAAGGGGGCATGGCCAAAATAATTACAAAGTATGGAGAAGGACCTGATGAAGGCCTAGCTATTGGGATGCAGCTGGGCAGGGGCAACGTTTATCTCTGTTAGCAACTTCCTTTCGAAGCTGTTGAAGGGAAGGTGCTGCCTAATGCGTTTGAAGACATTCTGGTAGAAGAATAAGAAGGGTTCCCCTTCATTGGCGCGACTGTCCACGCACACAGGTTCGCCCTCCGCGTAGGGGCGAACCGAGATATAGGCATCACTCTCTCTCCCGAACACCCTACCCTTGAACTTAGGTTCGCTATCTAGATGCGCCCTCTAGCCTGCAATAGAGGTGAGGGTGGAGGTTTCAGCGAGGAGCTTCTCGGAGGCCCAAGGGTATAATGGCTTGTAGTTGACGCTAGGTGGAGGAGGGTTAGCAGTGACTTTCGTTCGCGCCATGATGAAGGAAGCTAGGAAAAGCAAGGAAAAGAAGAAAGCAAACGTTCAAAAAGGAGGGCTGCGGTGTGAAACTAAAGAAGCCCAGAAGAACCCTACCCACACAGGAAAACTCAGAAAACAGAGGAACGAAGAACATGCAGAAGAAAACTTAAAAATGTGAAAGTTTAAACAGTCCCAAGCAGTTATCAATGCACAAAATTAGAGATAAAGAGCAATCAATGGAGAAAAATCATACCTTTGATTGTTGATGAGTAAAAGTAGTGATTTTTGCAACAGAAGAAGTGAGAACGCTCGAAGAAGAAGATGAAGAGTGCAAGAGAAGGTTGCAGGTGATGAAACAGTGCATGAAGCGCACACTTTTGAAATACTCAACGTAAACTTGAGAAGCGCAAGCGACGTTAAGTCCCAACCGCTTGATTAAGACATGTGTGCGCTGATTAAAGCAGGAACAGGAAAGCGTCACTTTGGTGCACTATACGCGTTCTGTCACATGAAGCCACGTAGGTCGGTATGGCGAGGCCATAGTCTCTTTGCTAAACAAATTGACAGCTCGAGACTGGGGGGCTTGTGTACTGACCAGTCCTCGGACTCGGGTGTTGACCAAAGACATGGTGGGGCTCGAAGGCAAGGACCTACCAGGAGGTTGGCGAAACAGGGCAAAGTCTCGCTAGGCTCACAGTTAAGGGGAGCCGAGGAGGGGACGGCCTCGAGGCAGGGCGAGAAGGCCTCGGGCATCGGCAACTCAACAGTAAAGATGAATCGAAAAGGGTGGTTTTCAGGCCACACTCCAGTTACTAGTAAGGGAAAACCTAGGTCACGAATGGTCCATGCATGGGGTGTAGGGAACGCGGTAGTACGCATCACCATCAAAGAGCCACTGGGAAATAGACGACCCGTAAGGGTCACGTCCCAGGGGTGATCTGCATTCATGGCACATGAATAAGACAGGGAACTCCCAGGGCGGATGACCCAGAGATTGGGTGCATGAGTTGGCATCCAAGTGGTCATCCCGCGCCAGTTGCACTTCAGCAGGGTAGTCTTACGCACTAGATGGCCCTAAGACTGGGTGATAGTGTCGCTAAGACGCACCTACAATATGCTTAAGTCACAGTTAGCAAGAGGGGCAGAGACACTGAAAGGTATATAAAGGGAAACAACTAGCGTAACAAGGTACGCATTTCTAATGGGAGTAACACATATAGAGTTAAGAGTTTTTGGTGTTTCATTGCCCGAGAGTTTGACTTGAGCGTCGTAGTGCAAACGGCTGCGAGGGCGCCCTTTGTCTCTTTCTTGCAGGTGTTTGATAATCGAGGGGAGGGAACGTAGAGACAGGGGTTATGGGACGCGAAGTTATCAGAGGTGCACGAAGACGTTTGTGTCACCGGTGGGAACACCTGTTAATATTATTAATATTTTTAATATTATTAACATTGTTAATATTATTAATATTGTTAATATTATTAACATTATTAATATTATTAATATTATTAATAATTGTACCGACCAGTCCTCGGGTGTCGCTGATCGCTAGTAATGATGGGGCCACATAAGCTAGGTCCCATGGGCACGGCTGGTCCAGGGTCTCTCAAGGCGTTATCCAAAAGGTCGAAAAGTGGTCAGAGAACAAAGACCAGGATGTCTTGATGTGTCCTCGACAGTGTAGTGAGGGCAATGAGAGATCGGACATCGGTGATTCGAACAGAAAAGCTGGGCCACGAGAAGTGGGTCCCAGACCACACACCAGTTATCAGTTAGGGGGAAGCCTAGATCACGAAGGGTCCATGCGTGTGGTGTGGAGGGCGCGTTCAGGCGTAACACAAGTGAAGAGCCACTGGAAAGGATACGACTGGTAAGGTCACGTTCTAGGGGTGAAGCTGCACGCATGGCACGTGAGCAACTAGGGTGCTCCTAGGACGGGTGACCCAAGAGATCAGGTGCACAAGGTGGCCCAGGTGGTCATTCCGTCAGAGGTTGCACTCCAGTTAGGGAGCCTTACGCGCTAAGTTGTCCTAAGAGTGGGTAATAGCGGCGCTAGGGCACACCCTCAGAAATCCTAATTTGGGTAGCAAAAACAGTGGAAACCCTAGACTATATAAAGGGTAGTAATAGACCTAACAAGGTACGTTATTCATTTGCGCAGCTTTACACACACAATTTACACAGAGCTTTACGCTTAACAGTTTTGGTGTTTCCTAGCCCTAAGATTGACTTGAACGTCGGAGTGCAAACGACCTCTAGGATGCCCTTTGTCTTTGTGATTTCAGGTGTTAGATCGGGAGAAAGGCACGAAGGAAGGCATAGAGAATCGGGCGTGAGAGTATCGTGAGACGTACGAAGGCGACCAAGTCAACCGGCAGAAACAATAATATATAATAATATTTAATAACATTAATAATATTAATTATATATAATAATATTGAATAATATTTAATAATATTAAATTATATGAATATTATTTAATAATATTTTTTATAATATTAATAATATTTAATAATCTATACTATATATAAAGGGGATTCCCTCTTTCACTGCTCTCAATTTTTTCCCTATTTTATCCTTAAATTAATATTTAGTTTTATTTCATTATTTTGGGTATCGTGTCATTTCTTTCTTTTTAAAAATATTTGGAATAAATGGAGGAGCGGTTTTGAATTAAAAGAGATGGTTTATTTTGGAAATCAATTGCTTAAAGAGAGTGTATGTTCAAATTATGAGAGAGAAAAAAAAAGGAAACGTGAGTAAGTAGTGGCCAAACACAACCATTTACAATAACCAACTATTATAAAAAAAAATCTAAAGTAACCGTCCCATCCACTACATCCATTCCGCTTTTTCATCATCCTCCACTCTTTCTCAATGCTCTCTTACGAGAGTATAAAAGAAGCACAAAAGAAGCACAAAAAAAGCCTATATAATTTCGATTATTTAATTTTTGGAAGAGCAAGTGGAGGCGGAAGAAGTAGAAAATGGAGAAGCTGATCTGGGTGAAGGAGAATCAATTGTTCTCCCCAACCTTTCGCGATCCCTTTCACTAATCTCACCCAGGTCGATTCTGACCTCGCTTGCTTGAACCCTCCAAGAGCAGGTTTCACTTTTATTCTTCTTTTTCTCATCCTACTATATTCCTTCATCTCCACCCCATTAATTTGGGAAAAATAATTATTAACGTAACACTGATTTGTTTGTTCGTTTATTCATGTGTTTTGTTTGAGTTTTGGCAGGAAGTTATTTTTTTCCAGTATATGCAAGGTAAAACAATTATTCCGATATTTAGCGTTTTTTGGATGAGTTTAGAGAGAATGTCTCTGTTAGATATGTAATCACTTTTGTTGTCATATTAAATCATTATTATTATCTTATTTTATATGTAGTATATTATTGCTTCTCAATTATGATAATTAGCAAATTACATGGAAGAAGAAGGCAATTGGACCTTGGTTCCTAATTAGTATCTTTTGTCTTCTAGGTGTTAGGCATGATGGTTGATATGATCGAAGGAGATCAGGTGGTGACTCCTCATATTAAAGTTGATCCAGCTGTTGGTGTTAATGCTCATCCCAAGAATGATCTAGCAGAGTCTGAAACATCTAAAACATCCTGTTTCTAAAACACTGGTGTTCCTGTCGGTTGACTCGATTGCCTTCGTACGTCTACGACGATCACACGTCCAATTATCTCTGCTTTCGTTCGTGCCTTTCTTCGATCAAACACCTGAAAATGCAAAGACAAAGGGTGCCCTAGAGGTCGTTTGCACTCCGACGCTCGAGTCAGTATAGGGCTAGGAAACACCGAAACTTAGCTGTAAAAAGATCTGTGTAATTTGTGTGTGTATTCGCGTAAGTGTTGCGTAAAAACTTGCGTACCTGATTAGGTTTGATACTACCCTTTATATACTCTAGGGTTTTCGTTGTTTCCGCTAACCGCAATTAGGGTTACTGAGGGTGTGCCTTGGCGCCACTATCACCCACTCTTAGGGCAATCTAGTGCATAAGGCTCCCTTACTAGAGTGCAACCACTGACGGGATGACCACCTGGGTACCAACTTGTGCACCTAATCTCTAGGGCCATCCGTCCTAGGAGTGCCCTAACTGTTCACGTGCCATGCATGCAGCTTACCCCTGGAATGTGACCCTCTCAGGTCGTATCTCTTCCAGTGGCTCTTTACTTGTGTTACGCCTGAACATGTCATCCACACCACACGCATGGACCCCTCGTGATCTAGGATTCTCCCTAACTGATAACTGGTGTGTTGTCTAAGATCCACCTCTAGTGGCCCAGCTCCGATGTTTGACTCTGTTGTCGAGGACACGTCAGCACATCCCGATGACCGATGCCTGACCACTCCTCGACCTCCTGGGCATAGCATCTGCAAGACACTGGCCCATGCCGCTCGTGGGACCCAACTTACATGGCCCCACGTCTACTAGCAGTCAACGACGTCCGAGGAGTGGTCGGTACACAAGTCCCCCATTCTCGAGTTGTAACTTGTTCAGCGAAAAGACTAAGTCCTCGACTCCGGCGACCTACGTGGCTCTGTGTGACAAGATGTGAATAGTGCACCGAAGTGAGACTTCTCTTTGCCCATTTTAATCTACACACACGTGTCTTGATCAACGACCAGGACTTAACGCCACTTGCACTTCTTAGTTTACGTTAAGCATTCAAAAACGCGCGCTTCGATCACTGTTCCATCACTTTCAGAAACTTTTGTGACCACTTCATCTTCTTCTTCAAACGCTCTCACTTCTCTCTTGCAAAAAACCAGAACTTTCAACTCTCGTCGATCAAAGGTATGATTTTTATCCATTGATCGCCCTTGTTCTTTGATTTCGCTGCTTGATAACGATCTGGGACTGTTTAAATTTCTACATTTTAGGCTTTCTATGCTTTTCCCTCTGTTCCTCTGTTTTTCTGAGTTTCTTCTTCGAGTATGGGGTTTTTCTGGTTTTTACGCTATCGTCTTCTTCTAAACCTTCATTTTCTTCTTTTCTTTCCTTGCTTTTTTAGCTTTCTTCGAGATGGCTCAAGCGAAAACCACTTCCAACCCTCCACCCAACATAGATTTTAGAGCCTTGTACCCTTGGGCCTCAGCTGAGCTTCTCCCTGAAACCTCTACCCTCAACTCTAGCGAGGACATAAGGAAACATCGAGAAGGGGAGCCTGACTGCAAGAGGAAGGGTATTTCGGAGAGAGAGCGACGCATATCTCTCGGTTCGTCCCTGTGCGAAGGGCAAACCTGTGTGCGCCGATGACCGGGCCAACGATGGAGAGCCCTTCTTCTTCCTTTACTCAACCGTGTTTAAATGGATCAAACTCCGTCTCCCACTCACTGGTTTTGAGAGCGCGTTGCTAATGGAAATCAACGTGGCCCCCGCGCAGCTGGGCCTTCATGAGGGCGTTCGCTATACTGTGCAACCACTTTAGGCACCCTCTTTCCGTCGACGTCTTCCTACATTTCTTTGAAGCCAAGATGCCCGGGAAGAACCTCTGGGTGAGCTTTAGTGGTGTGGCAGGGAGATTCCTCCTAAGAGCTAGAGATGTCAAAGTCATCTCCATATTCATCTTCACTTGTCTTATTCCCATTCATTTGTTTCTTCATCTATCTCATCTTCAAATGATGATACATTGTTTATGTCCACTTCTTCAAACTCAACCTCTAAATCTCTTAATCCTTGAAGTTGTTCAACTTCAATAACTTCATTAACATGTGACATTTCATCAACTTGATATGGCACTTCAACTTCTACATCATCAGAATCTATACGACCTTTGGGCTTCGTTTTGATTGCAATACACCAACCACGTTTGTCTCTGCGTGATGTTGGATATGGTATATAATAAACTTGTCGAACATTATGTGGAATGATAAAAGGATTGTTCTTGCCGGTTGACTCGATCACCTTCGTACGTCTCACGATACTCCCACGTCCGATTCTCTGTGCCTTCGTTCGTGCTTCTCTCAATCTAACACCTGAAATCACAAAGACAAAGAGCGCCCTAGAGGTCGTTTGCACTTCGATGCTCAAGTCAACCTTAGGGCTAGGAAACACCAAAACTCTTAAGCGTAAAAGCTCTGTGTGAACTGTGTGTGTGGATCGGCGCAAATGAATAACGTACCTTACTAGATTTATCCTTACCCTTTATATAGTCCAGGGTTTTCGTTGTTTCCAATACCCAAAATAGGCTTTCTGAGGGTAGGCCCTAGCGCCACTATTACCCATTCTTAGGATAACCTAGCGTGTAGGGCTCCCTAACTGGAGTGCGACCTCTGACGGAATGACCACCTGGATGCCACCTCATGCACTTGATCTTTGGGTCAGCCGTCCTGGGAGTGCCCTAGTTGTTCACGCGCCATTCCCACTACACGCATGGACTCTCATGGCCTAGGCTTCTCCCTCACTGATAACTGGTGTGTGGTCTTGGGTCCACCTTTTATGGCTCAACTCTACTGTTTGAGTCACCGATGTCCGATCTCTCATCGCCCTCACTATACTGCCGAGGATACATCAGTACATCCTGGTGATCGCCTGACCACAACTCGACACCTTGGTTCACGTGCCTTATGAGACATCCTGGTGATCTTTCTTGTTCTTGCTGGTGGGACAGTGTTTTAGATCGTGCCCCACGGTGGGCGCAAATGTTCCTGCCAGTTGCTGGACA
>Ga0123342_1005822_pt1 | contig 17553 bp, 13 predicted proteins | sample Turbeawhitnodule_FD_89960 | JGI IMG/M metagenome (GOLD analysis project Ga0123342, IMG submission 89960) | Root nodule microbial communities of legume samples collected from Mexico - Turtle bean Mexico white nodule | ecosystem: Host-associated > Plants > Roots > Nodule | place: Mexico: Nepantla...
TCACACCCTATAAAAAAAAAAAAAAAAAAAAAATATATATATATATATATATATATATATATATATATATATATATACACTGGTAGGGCCCGCACGACCGAGATCACAAAAATCATTACGCTTAAGCAAGATTAACGAGGCTAATCATTAATCAAGAACTAGGTAATACACTTCTAAACATGACCCAACTCCATAATCTGGTCCAATAAGAAAAGGTCCATAATAACCATATAAATAGACACAAAATATAAGAACAAAGTACGTCATTATACAGTACTCAGAATACCGAGTGTCGAATACTAAATCTGACTTGAGCGTCAGAGTTCCTTCTTCAAGTACCATCGAGTCCGGACTTTGTGGAGACCGAGAGGTAGAGAGAGACGAGGAGAAGAAAGAGCTTGCTTGGAGAGGAATAGGAGTGCAGACCGACCGACCGAGGAGGCAGAGAAGAGGAGTAGCTTGAATCGTTCTCTTGGTTCCAACCCCAATCGAGAACAATTGGCGCCTACTGTCTGAGGAAAGTAGATGGTATCAACCCGAATCATGGTGAGCGAGAGGATGTCTGAGGCTGAGCATATGGCATTGTCGATGTCTCTGCAAAGAGATGGGTGAAATTTAGGGAAGGAATGAGAAGATTACTCGAAAGAATGAGGAGGAGATCATGGCTCTCCAGAAGGAGAATGAAGAGATGAAAAGGAAGTTCGTGGAGGGGGGACCATCTACAAGACCTACCAATCTTGTCAGGAGGTCCTTCACCACTCCCACCGACCCTAAGACAGATGAGGAGCCGAAGGAAAAAATTCACACCCAAGAGGTTGACGACGAGACCGATCCAAACAAGTTTATCCCCACGACCGGTACTTTGGACTTGGTCCGTCGACATCCTTTTACTGACTCCATAATCGGAGTACCACTATCAAAATAAGTGGAAAGGCTTCAATAGGGATCGTTATGACGGCACGACCGACTCGGACGAGCATATGGACGCGTACACCACGCACATGAGCTTGTATACCTCGGACGACGCGGTCCTATGCCGAATGTTCCCCACATCGCTGAAAAGAGGGACTTTGAGTTGGTTTACAAAGCTCCCCACAAACTTTGTCGACTGCTTTGAGACAGTGGTGTCCAAGTTTGAGACACAGTTCACCACTAGCCGAACACACCATTTGACTTCCATCACCCTGGTCAGGTTTGGTAAAGTGGCCATGAACATTCAGAACCTAAGCCCGGATGTAGCAATGCATCACATGTTGACGGCCCTGCGGCCGGGTCCTTTTGTTGATAGCTTGTGCATGCAACCGACTACAAGCTTGGACGAGTTAGGCAGAGAGTCACCAAGTTTATGTAGCTGGAGGAGCTGAGAGAGTTTAGAAATCAGGCCCGGGCGGAGGCCAATGGAGACAAGGGGAAGGACGAGAAGGAGCGCCAGAACCGACCAACTGCTGATCAAGGGGATAGACGCAAAGATAACCAAGGAAACTGGTTCACAAGATATATCTCCTTGAGCGCCGATAGGGGAAAGATCTTAGATGAGGCTCTAAGTGCCGAGTTGATTCCACCACCAAGGAAGGCTGCAAGCCCTGAGAATGGCAACCACACTTGTAGGTGTCGGTATCATAGAAATAGTTGACATACCACTGAGTAATGCCAGTCTTTGAAGGATAAGATTGAGGAACTTATCCAAGTCGGACACCTCCTCTAGTTTATACAAGGGGGTCGTGGTACAAAGTTGTCCCCATGAAGGGAAGAACCAACGAAGTGAAGGGACTACTACCCTTCGAAAGCACGAGAAAACGACCGTTGACCCGAGCGTCGGCTGAGGAGAGAAGACCCCTAAGAAGGGATGAGAGAAAGGGTGACCGAGAGGTCATCAACACAATTGCTGGAGGATTCGCTGGAGTAGGTAGCTCCAACAATGCAAGAAAGTAACACCTGAGGGCGGTGCATCAGGTGAACACTATCTCTTTCCGACCAAGAATGCCACCATCACCTTCAATGACGAAGATTTCAAGGGTGTTGACCCTTCACAAGATGATCTCATGGTGATATCGATCGGCATCAACAAGTTCATCATTATGAAGACGTTGGTGGATCAATCTTCCTTTTCCATAATAGAGTGTCCATAGTAGATGTTTTAGAAACATCGTCCAGCTGATGCTCTCATTAGATCATCTGGTCAAATTGTCTACTCTATGAAATAGTGCATCGTCTGCCTTGTGAAATATTGGAGTGTCTACTATGTGTTAAAACACAGAATTAGCAAACATAAAAACTAAGGCCAAAATTAATCCAATTAAATTAATTCAATTAAAATAATGTATTTATTCATGATTTAGATCCAAGAGTTTATGATTAGAGCTTTAAAGTTTGATTAAAATTATGCCCATCCACGGGTTGGCCCAATATATTTAAGCCAATTGAAAGTCTTGGCCCACCCCACCATCAACAACTTGCCCAGTTCTTTTTTTTTATATTTTTTTCTATTTTTGTAATTTTTATTAAACATACATATAAATGTGATATATATTAGAATCACACTTAACAATGTAAATATTTTTTATTTCTTTAATTAGTTATTTAATGTCTCTAATTAGTTAAATTAAAATAATAATTACCTATGTTAAATTACTTCGTTATAACTAATATTGAAACTTAATTTGTAAGTGCTAATAATTTAAGTTACAATATTGTATATTTGTGTCCTTCAAATAATATAATAAAAACAGTTATTATTTTAAACTATTTTTTCATTTCAACATTTACTATGTCTCAAAGAAGACTTTGTCCGCTCCTTGTCTGAACATAGAGATTTTTAACTTTGCTCTGAGGTAGCGAGAAATTTGGGAAAACCTTTGCAAAAATTTTACCTCTACCTCTTCCCATCTAGTGAGGCTCTGATTTGAAAGTGATTTTAGTCATTCTTTAGCCTTTCCTACCAATAAAAAAGGAAACAAGAGCATAAAAACATTTTCAACATCATTTGATTTAAAGCTCATTGCTCCCACCAATTCATAAAATGTATCCAAATGTGAATATGGATCCTCATGTTCCATTGTTGTGAATTGATGGGCACTGATGAGAGTGAGAAAATTGAGATCTATTTCCAAGGCCTTGGCGGTAGCAGGTATTGCAATACTAAAAAAATGCATTGTCCCTTGGTACATGACATAATCTGCAAGTGTCCTCCGAGGGAATGGTGCTTGTTCTTCTGTCATGTTGTTTTCTTTCGAAAAAATATTAGTGGAAAAAAATTAGAGTATATTTTTAAAATAAATAAATAAATTCGAAGACAATATAAAAAAATTATTCACAAAAAAAATAAAAATTACAAAATACAAAGTAAAAACAATAAAAACTTACTTAAAATAAAAAAATAAAATAAAAATAAAAACTGACACAAAAATAAAACTGGCTAGTAATGGTAAAAAATTAATTAAAATAAATAAATAAAAATATGTAAACTTTAAAAAAAACTATGTAAACTAAACCTAAAAACTAAAAAACTAAAATAAAATAAAAACATAACAAAACAAAATCAAAATAAAATAAAATAAAATAAAAACAAAAACAAAGTAAAATAAATATTGTAAAGAAGAAGAAAAATATAAAAATAAAAACTTTATTTTTAAAAGAGCGGATCTACAAATTAAAATCAAATCAAATATGTAATAAAATAAAATAAAAACAAATATGTAAAACAAAATAAAAAAAAAAGTAACAATTATAAACACAATAAAAACAAATCAAAACAATAAAAATATTCACAATATTTAGGAAACTATACTCAACAAATCAAACTTGTTCCCGCAACGGCACCAAAAACTTAATGACTTTTTACGGTAAGTGCAGTGTGTTTGTCAAAAGTAATAATTGTCCCTAAGGATGAATATCGATCCCACAAGGAAGAGTGAATTATTAAATGCAATAATATCTAAATATCAAACAAAACAATAAAATGAGTGTTGAAGTGATTGTGTTGACAATGATTAATAAGAAAACAGACAAAGAATTAGTTGTTTCAAGTTGGAAAAATAGGGATTAGGTTTCATCTCTCTCACTCTCATGTATTTTGATGATTAGTATGTAAATATTAAGTTTTTTTTATTGAAATTGATGGTCGTAGAAAATTCATTTATATCGATGTCTCGCATATAAAATTCTTAAGAATGTTTCCTAAATATCAATTTCTCGCATATTTATAAAAATAACTTAGAATCACACTCGAACGTTAATGGGAATTAACATTTCAAATCTATTTCTAGCACTTAAATATGTTAAGTATTGTTGTTTAGGTAAGAACCCTAAAAATACATTTCAGTCATATTTAATATTCTTAAGTTGTCACGGAAATTTAGAAGTAAAGCAACAAGACCAATAATCAATCAAGAACAAAATGTTATATCATTTTAAATATCACCTCAATACATAAGAGTTCAAGCAAATTACTCTCAATCCCAAATGGTAGAATTAGTCACGCATACTTCTAGTACATTCCATTCTCCCAATTGGATTACAATTCACTTTATGATGTTTTCCTCTAAATCTGACACACTGCGGTTGAGCCTCTAACCCCTTATATAACCTAATTTTTTAGGGTTAGGTTGTTTTCTGTGTCGCGCTGATGGGCAACTCCAGCTCAATGTGTGAGTAGCTCCACAACAACTCCTCTGCCACCTTCTTCATATTAGCATATATTGGTTGATGTGGAAAAAAATGTAGGACGACCCACTGTTGTAAATCGTGTAGGAGAGACATGATTGTAGTGCAATATCAACAAAAGTCACTACAACCAATAACTTCTGTGTATTATTTTTGCACAAAGTTTTGTCTCCCTTGCACGACTTCTCCTTTTTTTAGAAAAACAAGGTCGTCTTCTCCATTCGTAACTTCAAATGATAAATAGGTGATTAGCTAAATCAGAGTCATGCTCACTAACCACGACTTCTTTGTCTCAAAATTTTGCAACCAAAGTCGTCTTTTGCATCCCTGACTTATGCTTTATTTTCATGTTAAAGTTACTTACGAAACACAATTTACCAATTAAGGTAAAAATTGCACACTTTAGTAATTTCAGTATAAAATTACACTAAAGTGTTAAAAAAACCTTGAATTATCAAGTATTTATTAAGGCATAACACTTGTAATATTATGGAATTTTCTCTTGAATTCTTAGGTGAACCTATTGATGTTACCCATAGTTGTTAGTTAATTTGTAATGCTTGGGTGTCAAAATAATTGAAGTGGATCCTTCGTACCATTTTATAAATGAAATTTAAGAATCGAACTTATATCCCCAAATTTTTACCACTAAAGTTAGCTAATGATGGTCAATTTGGACTTTTAATATTGAGATAAAGGTTATAGTTGCTTGTAAACAAAGTTTTACATTTATTAGCTTTACAAATTCAAAACATACCAAGCCTACAAATATGGTAATCTTACACTCCTATCAAGTGAAATATTCACACGTCACGATAGTACCAAGTGTTACTTGTGTTGGAAAATTAAAATTATTCTTACCATTACTTGTGTCGTGTTGAAAATCTAGTGTTATGTTACTGTAGTTGGCTTTTTAATTTTCAGATTTTTAAGCAGTGTATCAATTGATTTTTAAGCGTGACTATTTCATTATGAATTTCTTATTGTATGTAATGTTTTCTAACAACTAATATCTAATGTTTTGTTTTCATTTCGTTAATTGGTAATTTTTTAAGCAAAATGATTTTTACAAATAATATGTAACAAAAATGTTTCGAAATCGAAAAACCAAATTAATGCAAACCACCAAAATTTGATTTTAATCGATTCAGATTGTATATTTTTTTATTAGTTCGAGTGATTTTTTATTCCTAATCAAAACTAGACTAGTTTTTGAACAACCTAATAAGGGATACTAAATATAAATATAAAAAAATCAAGATAAAATGCGACTTATATTTAAAAAATATATGTTTAATTTTTTTTATTCCATGTTATTCCTACCGCTAAGTATATTATTTTTTATTTTTTTGGTCTTGTTTGTTTTGGATTTTTCTTTTTGGGCTTAAGCTCTTCTTCTGAACCCCATCATATTTTATATATTTCTCTTGTACCTTTCCTTTACATATATATGAAATAATACACTTTCTATCATTCTCTCTTTAACACGTATTTTGTTGCTTTCTTCAACCACTATGTTAGGGTCCTCTTTTCTATTTCTTTTGCTCACTTTTCCTCTTATATGGCGGCGTAAAGCTTGTGCCGCTACTGAGGACACGCACCAACTCTATTATGGTATCAGAGCTCTTCCTTTGAAGAGTTTTGTTGCGCGCTCTGTTTTCTTTCTTTTTCGCCTTAATGATCTTTTCTTGTATTTACTTTTGTTTCTTTCTTTCCGTTTAGTGAAATGGCGGAAGAACGAACAACAAGGTCGCCTACGCCGGAACCCTCTACAAATAGCTATCTCTATCTTCATCATGGAGAGAACCCAACAGCTTCACTGGTCTCGCCAGTTCTCGACTCGACGAACTACCATTTATGGAGCAGGTCTATCATAATGGCGTTGAGCGCAAAGAACAAGGTGAAATTCGTTTTGGGAACTCACCCGTGTCCACCGATGAACGATCCTACATATTCAGCATGGATCAGGTACAACAATATGGTTGTGTCATGGTTAGTGCATTAAGTATCTCTTCCAATTAGACAAAGTGTAATTTGGATGGATGTAGCGGTTGATGTTTGGAATGATTTAAAACTCGATATTCACAAGGTGACCTATCTAGAATTTTCGATCTGCAATTAGAGGTTTCTTCCTTAAGTCAAAATGATTTGTCAGTCACTGATTACTTTACCAAATTAAGGATAATTTGGGATGAATTCAATAATTTCCGACCTAACCCCATTTGTGTTTGTGAGCAAAAATGTTCTTGTTCTGCAGCATCTACTATCAGCAAAAGGAAGTGTGAAGACCAGGCAATGCAATTCTTGCGAGGGCTTAATGATCAATTCAGCAATATCCGGTCTCACGTGCTCCTTATGGAACCAGTTCCGCCTATCTCCAAAATCTTTTCTCTAGTGGCTCAGCAAGAACGTCAATTGGAAAGTAATTTGTTTATTACAAGCATTAATCATACTAGTACAAGTCGTAATTCTGCTATCACTTGCTCTTTCTGTGGCAAATTGGGTCACACCGAGAACGTATGTTTCAGGAAAGTAGGATTTCCAAATCAAGAAAATAAAAATGTTAGGTTCAACAACAATAGAAAACTTTGTACCCACTATGGTAAGAATGGTCACACCATAGACACTTGTTACAAGAAGCATGGTTTTCCTCCAGGTTACAATTCACCTAACAGTAGGACAACCTCTTTACTTAATGCTATTCTAACTGATGATGTTTCCTTTGAGAATTGTCAGCAAGAATAGGGAAATGGAGACATGCGCTTTGTCTTTACAGCTTAACAATGCCAAGTTTTGCCCACATTGCTCAAGCAAAATTCTGCCAGCAATATTGTGAGTCAACCTTCAGCGCATTTAAACCAAGTGGGCTCCTTCACCGTTGATACAAATCATAAAGACTCTCCAACAGGTAATGCTATTCTTTCAAATCTTTACACTACTATTAAAGGTTCTTGGATATTAGATTCAGGAACAGCTGACCATGTTTGCACCTGCTTATCTGATTTTACGACATATAAAAGCATCAAACCTGTTCTCATTAGTCTACCAAATGGGCACCGTTTTTACACCAGTTATTCTGGAACTATTTCTTTCAGCAATAGATTTTAACTAACAAATGTTTTGTATGTGCCTGAATTTACTTTCAATCTCGTGTCTGCTTCTAAACTTTCTTCAAATTTGAACTGCCAATTGATATTCTTATCTAAGAATTGTGTGATACAAGACAATCTAACGAAAGAGAAGATTGGTACAGCTGATGCCAAATATGGCTTGTATGTTTTTCATGCTTCTGTTTTTCAAAGACCTGTCACAAACAACTATGTTCCTTCTTTTCATTGTGTCACGAAGGATGACAATGTGTGACACAACAGACTGGGAAATCTTTCTGATGAAAGATTGCATGTATTGAGATCTCAATACTTTTTTATTTCTATTAAAAAACCATATTTGTGTGACACTTGCCATAGAACAAAGCAAAGAAAACTTCCTTTTGTTTTAAGTGATTCCACTACTTCTAAAATCTTTTATATTTTACATGTGGATATTTGGGGTTCCTACTCTATCATTTCTATGCATGGTTTTAGATATTTCTTAACTATTGTGGATGACTTTTCCCGTTATACTTGGGTCATTCCTATGCACACAAAATCTGAAGTGAGAACTCATGTAGCTAGTTTTCTATCTTTTGTTGAAAATCACTTCCAAACTACTATCAAAATTATTCGCTCTGATAATGGAGCTGAGTTTGCAATGACAAATCTTTTTTCTTCTAAAGGAATTATTCATCCCAAAACCTGCATTCAAACACCAGAGCAAAATGGTATAGTAGAGCGTAAACATCAGCATATTCTTAATGTGACACGTGTTTTACTTGTTCAAGCTAACTTACCTCCTATATTTTGACACTTTGTTGTTTTGCATGTTGTTTTACTTATTAATTGTATATCAACTCCTTTATTTAAAAACATGACCCCCTATGAAAGACTATATGGTACTTTGTATGTTATTAATTTACTGCGTGTTTTTTGTTGTCTTTGTTATTCCATCACTATGATTTCTCACAACAACAACAAAATTGGATGATAGATCTGTATCTGGCATCTTTTTAGGATTTCAACCTCACACTAAAGGTAATATTTTTCTTAATCTTAGGAATCATCGAATTGAGATCTCAAGACATACTGTTTTCTATGAAAATCTCTTTCCATACAAAATGAAAGATGATAACAATAAGAGTCCTAACAATTTATCTTTGCCCATTCCCCAATCTTATAACTCCAATTATGATTTTTTTTTCTCTGATAATACTATTATAGAGCCCATGATACCCACTGAAAATGCGGATCACAATCTGCCAAGGAGATCCACTCGAGCCAGAAGAGCACCAACCTACCTTGAAGGTTTTCAAACTAATTTAGCATCAACACATACTGTAAGTTCAAAATATCCCATTGATAATTTTGTGTCATATAATCAATTATCTTCTAATTTTAAACACATTGTTGCCTCTTTTTCTTCTTCCACTGAACCCCGCAACTATGAGGAAGCTTCCATACATGATTGCTGGAAAAAGGAAATGGAAGACGAGCTCACTACCCTTTCTGCTAGCGAGACTTAGAGACTTGTACCGCTTCCCTCGGGAAAAACAACAATTGGGTGTCCCAATATATCTGATTGCACAATTGATCGTTACAAAGCACGCCTTGTTGTAAAAGGCTACATGCAACTTGAAGGGCTCGACTTTCTCGACATCTTTGCCCCTGTCGCAAAGCTTACCACCCTACGTCTTCTTCTGGCTGTTGCTTCGTCACACAACTGGACATTAATAACGCCTTCCTCCATGGAGATCTACTTGAAGAATTCTACATGAAGCCACCACCTGAGGTTGTTGTCCCTAATTCACAATTCATCTACAAACTCCAACGATCTCTCTATGGGCTACGACATGCTGCCAGGCAATAGTATGCTAACTTATCACATTTTTTACTTAATAATGGTTATGTTTTATCTGCTGCTGATCATTCCCTATTTTTAAAAACACATTCTAATAACATCACTGCTCTTCTTGTGTATGTCGATGACATTGTACTCACTGGAAAGAATGCTGAGGAAATCACAAACATCACCATCCTGCTACATCAACACTTCCAAATCAAAAATCTGGGTGATCTCACCTTCTTCCTGGGACTGGAAGTAGCCCGCAACAACGCTGGAATCCACCTATCACAACGGAAATACACCCTGGATCTTTTACATGAAACAGGGATGCTTGAATACTCTCTTGTCCAAACTCCTATGGTCCACTCCTCACCTCTCTCTAACACTAAAGGCGCTCCACTAGCTGCTGTAGATTCCTCTTCATGTTGTAGATTAATAGGACGACTTATCTACTTGACCAACACCAGGACATACATCGCATTCAGTGTGAACAAGCTCAATCAGTTTGTCTCCGCACCCATAACTGTTCACCAACAGGCTGCCTTTCGTATCCTTTGGTATCTGAAGAATGCACCTGGCAATGGCATCTTTCTATTAGCAGCAAGTGCTCCTCAGCTAAAGGCATATAGCGACTTAGATTGGGCTACCTGTCTAGAGACAAGAAAGTTTGTCACGAGTTTTAACATTTATCTTGGTGAATCTCTTATCTCCTGGAAATCCAAGAAGCAACAAACGATCTCCAGAAGCTCCTCTGAAGCCGAGTACCATGCTTTAGCCGTCACCACATGCAATATCCAATGGCTAACATAGCTTTTAGGTGATCTTCATGTTCCCTCCATCCAACCAGCAACACTCTATTGTGATAAACAGTCTGCAATACAAATTGCATCAAATCAAGTCTTCCACGAACGCACTAAACACATAGAAATCGACTATCATCTTGTTCGGGAGAAAATTAACACTGGACTGATAAAACTCCTTCCCATTCCTTCCTCCATGCAAACAACAGATATGTTAACCAAACCTCTACCTCCATCTACATTCAAACTGCTACAATCCAAGTTGGGCATGAAAAACCTGTACTCCCAGCTTGAGGGGGGGTATTAAGTATAGTATTTTTTATTCTTTTGGACCCTGTTTGTTTTGGGTTTTTCCTTTTTGGGCTTCAGCCCTTCTTCTGAACCCCATCATATTTTATATATCTCTCTTGTACCTTTCCTTTACACATATGTGAAATAATACACTTTGTATCATTCTCTCTTTAACATGTGTTTTGTTGCTTTCTTCAACCACTGTGCTAGGGTCCTCTTTTCTGTTTCTTTGGCTCACTGTTGCTCTTATCAGGTGGCGCAAAGTTTGTGCCGCTTCTCCTTGCCTTTGCAGGTCCGATCAAGCAACGCTGAGGACACGCACCAAGTCTGTTACCTACTATGCCTCTTCTTTTATATTTAAAAATATATTGAAATATAAATTTAAAATAGTTTCTTTTTTTGTCAAAAAAAATATTCGGGGATATATATATAGAGAGAGAAAAGGAAAAGTGAGAGTTAAAATATAAATATAAGGTCTCAATCATTTATGGAAAAATAGAGTAACAGCAAGTGTTATAATGGAAGTGTGTTTATTATTAGTCTACTGTTGGAACCCTTTTCTCTTTTCGCTTTTCTTTTTCAATGTCCAAAAGTAAAAGCTTTTCACCTTCTTGGGACCCTATATTTGGACTCATTCTATATATTCTATATAATTTATTCAAAATGTTTTTCATTGATTTCGCCATGGTAAATCTTTGACTCCCTCATTCGTTCCCAAGACTAACATGAATCATTTTCATTTGTACTAAGTACCAAGGTTGAGCTCAACAACTTTAGGCCTCAATGATCATATTTATATTCATTATGGCAACCTAGGATTCAGTAAAAGTGATCACAAAATAGTAAATATATGCTATCTTTCCTGAGCCATACTTTTTTTCACATCAGTAATACATATATAAATATATATATACACACACAAAAATAACAAGGCCTAGTAGTAGTGAATGATTCATTTGAAGCCTTTTATTGCTACTCTCAATAATTAGTTACACTTTTAACACTTTCTGAATTGCCCCAATGGGGATTGAATAGGCAATTTCCAGAAAGGTTATGGCAAAGAGAATAGCTGAGTTTATATCAATTTCCATGTCCTGTCAAAGAAGGAAAGTTTTATATGATAAAATGCTGGTTTAAGTGCAGAGAACAACATGATCTTGATGAATATACCCTCTTCAGATTAACTAATAGTCATTATTGTGATGTGATAATCACCTAGCTAGCTAATTGATGTATCTATATATGTATATGTATGATCATTCCCTTGGCAAATTAGCAGCATTTGAGGAAGCACCAGGTTGATGATGATGTTGTGAGTGAGGTGGCAATGATGGAGTGTGCAATGGAGAGTCTGAAAAGATAGCACCATGCTGGGGTGGGTCTGATATAATATTAATAGGCGGTGCTGGATTGATGAACTTGGTAGTAGTGGGGATGATGGAACATCTACAAAGTGGACAAGTGGAGTTTGATTGCAGCCAGTGATGTATACAATCTAAGTGGAACACGTGCTTGCAATAAGGAATCTGCACCACCTCTTCCTTCACCTCAAACTCCCCCAGACAAACACAACACCTGTTTCAAAATAGCCTTCATACCATCTCTTTCAAAACACCATATCACACCTTTGTTCAGCTAATTAGGCCAATAAACAATTTTTTCTGTTAAATGTTGGTGTAATTGGACATCATCACTCACTGCATTTATTGTATTAAGTAATCAAATACAAATGTTGAGACATGGAAATGGAGGGGACCAGCACATGGAATCCTAGACAGAGTTTATAAAGTGCTATCCACCACTTTATCTACTGAAAATTCCCTGACACAAAATATGAGCAGTACCTATCGTTGAGATTTTGGTTTCTACCATCCACTAGGGTTACACGTGCTCAATTTTCCTATTAAGTATCACTTTATCAATTCTAGCTAGGTGAGAGACATTAGGGTGCATCACCTTCATTACTCATGTATGTCAAGTTATTTTCTGTGTGGCAGAAGAAAAGGAAAACCGTTTTCCAAATATTCTACTTATCTCTCTATTTTACTTTCTTTCCATGTACCACTTTTTCATGAAAATTAGTGGAAGCCATTAAATATTCCAAATCATCACTGAACTTGGACATTTTTTCAGCTTTTGAAGAACCACATTCCTTAGAGAATAATTTTAACCATGGCCTAATGATACACAAGCTGAGAGATGAAATTACTATATGAAACAGCAACACACATCCAAATTGCACACTGTAGAGAATCCCTTTCATAATGGATAAAGATCAAAGCATATATTAATCTCCTGACCAAGAGAGAGGATAAAAACAGAATTGAAAAAGAAACCAATACATAGCAACAACAGTGCATCTAAAAGTTCAAACAAAAATAAAAACAAAAGAAAACAAAACAGAAAAGATTTTTACTTACGGTGAATCTCTTGCTAGCAAATCCTCATTAAATAAAATCCTTGGAAGCTTATCCAGGAATTGGAGGGTCAGATCCAATCGACAAGGCTGTGGAATTGACAATAGAGAGTCCAATATTGGATAATTTAATTGATCATGATCATATACAAAAGATTATGCAGTGCAAGAAGCAAGCAAACACATCTGATAAATTTCCTTACATACATGTTTGGTGGTATTATCTAGAGAGTGTTTGTTACTTACTGATGAATGATAGGGAGTGGTGGTTGGTGGATTGGCAATGTTCCTCGGAAGCAAGTGAGGAGAAGAGGAAGAGAGAGAGGAAGCCCTTCTCTTGAGGTAGAACAAGTAAAACAAGAGAAAGAGAATGATGGAGAAGAGTATAGGAATTGAGAATATGAAGGCTTGGTAAAGCTTAAGCTGTAGCTCCTGTGGATAGAGATGTGGAGGAGGACTAGTTGCAGCAGCAGCAGCAGCAGCAGCAGCTTGTGGAATACTCATGTTTCTCTGCTACTTCCTGTATCCCCTAACATTCACAAACCTCCTGCCACTGCCAAAAGTATGTTCCAGTTTCATTTAGCTATAAATGTGCAAAATGAAAACTTCTAAAGTTGATGTGTTCAACAAGAATATATACATACATCAGTTGATCCACCACTCACTAGACTGCACTGCTTACCAAGAAATATTGGTGGGGTGGTGCTGATTTGCTATTCCAAGAGAATTTCGTTTCTTTGGTGGGTTTCTTTATTTGACAGCTAGTGAAAAAGAGGGTGAAGGATAATAAATTAGAATGTGATTTTAAGTGAAGTTAATCTTGAATGGAGAATATTTGGTTGAAAATGTGATGTGTGAAAGGTTTGTTTAGAAGGAGAGTGACATGATTAGAAGAGAAATAGTAAGGAGTTTTAGTTAGATATGATGATAATGATATTGATAGAGGAAGGGGTACATATTCTATCTTTATTTATTAGAATGATGGGACAAGCTCATGACCCTCCACTAAGCTATATGCTCACGCCATGCCTCCAAACATCTCATTGCATTCTTTCTGCGTCGTTACTAGTGCTAACTTTTTCTCCAAAATAACTTATGCCAAGTTTCTCCTCTTAAATTTCATGGAAAAAATATGTAGAAGAACACACGTAATTACAAAATTATAAATTAATAATTACAAATCAATTACAGAAAATAATAACACAAGATTTGAAATCCCTCCAATACACTTCATCCATCCAAACCTCAATCTCAAAATCCCAAAATATCAAATATTTTCGAATTTTTCAATAATATAGTTCAATTTTACATGTTAAAATGATAAGTCATAATGTTATTGTTAGGACAATAATCAAATTTCATTGTCTCATCCCTAAATACGATTTATTTATTTTAATATTTTTTAAAAAATTTATCTATGTAAGTAATTAGCATGAAAATTACCAGATAAAAAAATCCAAAAAAATCTGTGATCTTTTTCTCAACTCATGCTTCTCCATGCTACCTAATCTCCAATAGGGGGATTTCAAAATTAATCATCTACGAAAAGGTATATGAATCCTGTTTAAGGTTTGTATATGGTGACCAAAAGCCATGAAATGTCTTTTTGAAAGGTTGTCGATCTTCACTAAAAATCAAAAAATGTTTTATATAAAATAAAGTATAAAAATAAGATTAGTTTTGTTTCCTCGTGATTTTATATTTGTTATTGCTCTAACGAATTTTTCACACAATAAGAATACTATATATTAATAAAATCCTTTTTTAATTCCGCTCCTAAAAAACATGCTAAACTATTAACAAATTTCTTATTCTTTCTAAATGTAATGAGACTTTAAAATTTAAAATACTACACATGGGGGCAGAGCTGTTCCACCTATATCTAAAAGATTTTTTGTTTTTTTTTTTTTGTATAGGAGAGGAATATTGGAAAAAAAATAAAAAAAAAAATAAAAGAAAAGTGTTTTATAGTAAAAAATATATATTGAAAAATGAATTAAAATTTGGGAAAAATTAATTTGTATGAAAGAGGGAAAAAATAAAAAAAAATTATGTAAGGGAGAAAATAATTTGTTTTTGTTATATTCTTTTGAAATTAAAGTTGTGATTATTAGTTGGTTGAAAATGAAAATGAATCAATAATATAATAAATTAAAATTAGGCAAACTAAAATTTAATCTGTTAGAGAGAGGGATGGAAAAAAATAATGTAGTGGGTAATATAATTGAGGTTTAAAGAATAACTAAAAAAAATGAAATTCATTTTTAAAAGGAGTTGATTGCATTAATTAATTATAATTGAGATAGAAGAAAATGTAATTGGTTTCAGAGAGGGAAGAATTAAAAAATATGTGAAGGGAGAAAATAATTTGTTTTCAAAAGGGTTATGGAATTAATTCCAAAAATTATAGTCCACCCATATAACAAAAATAATAAACATCCACACAAAAATGTAACTTTAATTTGACTTTTAAATTTTTTATAGTTTCTACAAATCCAATTTATATCCCCCTTACATATTTTTTTTGTCTTCCCCTATCTCAAACCAATTCAAATTTCTTCTACACAATTTTAATTAATTAATTTCATAAAAATTTTAAAAAATACTTTTTTTCCTTATGTTTTGTTTTCTTTCTTCAATATAAATAAAATTCCACTTTACTTTTTCACTCATTTTATTTTGCATTTTTTAAATCATTCCAAAACTTTATTCCACCAATAACAATAATATTAATAAACATCCACAAAATTATTAAATTTACTTCAACTTTTAAAATTTTATATTTTCTACAAACTTCAGATAAATTATCCTTTAAATTGTTTTTTTATTTATTTCTTCTCCCGCCTCATTTTTAATTAATTAATTCAATAATATTTTTTCTCATAATAATTAATTCAATAAAATTTGGTCACCCAATAACCAAATTCCGGTGAGGTAGCCTAGAGAAATGCAATCACTGCACCCACATGAATAACCAATTCTCACCATGAATCTTTCCAATTTTTATCCCCATTCATAACGTCAGTCATAGTTTTTAATAATAATTTTAAACCATGTTTTTAATAATCATTTCAAACAATGTTACACTTTTATTAAAAACTAAATTTTAAGTCTAACTCACGAGAATCTCAAACATATACTTATCATATCAACATGAAATTATACATGAAATTATATATTAATTCAATATCAGGGAATAATAAAGGACATAATAATTCCAACAAATTCTTATAAAAATAAGGGTCTAAATAATTCTTATATCATATTAAAAATTAAACTTAATATTTTCTAGTTGACATAACAACAAAAAATATTAAATTAATAAATTTGTATTTCTATCTTTTTAACCACGACAAATATTTTCTATTTTTTTAAATCACTATATTTATATTTTAATGCATCAACCCAAAGTTATCATTCCTTTTTATATTATTACTTTTTTTCATTTTCCACCAACTAATAATCACAATTTTAATTTAAAAAAATATAATAAAAATAAATTATTTTCTCATTACATAATTTTATTTTCTTCCTTTTCTCTTGTACAAATTAAAAAAATGTCTCCCGAATTTTAATTCAATTTTCAATAATTTTTTACTACAATTTTTTTTCTTTTTTTTTTCTTTTTTCTAATTTATTTTTCTTCTAGAAAAAACAGAAAATCCTCATTATTCAATCTCAAAATCGAATTCTGTGGGATTTGAGTGAATTCACACATAAAACTAAATTTAATGTCTACTTCACCGTGGACAATTATAAAATTAATTATAATTATAAAATTAAGGTATAGTTACCCTTTTCCCCTACATTAAAGTGTCAATAGTTAATTTGTTCCAGGGGTTTTTAAAAAAAATCAATTTCTTTCTAAGGTTTGTTAGAGAGTATGTAATTTGGTCTCTTTCATTAATTTTGCATGAATGACGTTAATTGGTGACGATGTGGCGTGCAGAATGGAATTGTTATGCACACGTCCAGACTGTACTTCCCTCCCTTGTCTTCCCCCTCAACCCAATTTCTGAAAACTCTTTCCCCTAATTTTTTCCCAATTTTTGGAAATCCTATCCCCTAATTTTTTTCCTCCATTCACATCATCTGATATCTTATCTGTATACAAACTCACTATGTTATTTGCAGGGGTTCTAAATTCGAGGTTGAATTCTCTCCAACTTGGGGAGCATGATGTAACCCAAAAATACATAAAGATGAAAGGATGTTATACTTGAAGGGTCATCTCAACAAGGAAATAAGGAATTCATGAATAGAAGAAATGGACAAGGCCCAAAGCATTTAAAGTTCTTCTTATTAGTCTTCTCAAAAGATGAAGCCCAAGCCCAATTAATATCTTTTGTAATATTTTTAGAATAGTTTCAAGATAGAACATTAAAAGGGAAGTAGTAGGAAAAGTCACTTTTCTAGAATAAGGAAGTGACTTGAAAAGGGGTGGCA
>Ga0123342_1005823_pt1 | contig 17553 bp, 15 predicted proteins | sample Turbeawhitnodule_FD_89960 | JGI IMG/M metagenome (GOLD analysis project Ga0123342, IMG submission 89960) | Root nodule microbial communities of legume samples collected from Mexico - Turtle bean Mexico white nodule | ecosystem: Host-associated > Plants > Roots > Nodule | place: Mexico: Nepantla...
AACTTTTCCGTGACAATCAAGCGGCATTACATATAGCAGCAAACCCAGTATTTCATGAACGCACAAAACACATTGAGATAGACTGTCACATTGTGCGAGAAAAATTACAAGCTGGGATAATCAGTCTTTCATATGTACCGACACAGTATGAGCTTGCAGATATTTTTACGAAGGCATTGGACAAGGAACGATTTTTGACGCTACGACACAAGTTGGGGGTTCTTGATCTTCACCTACTAACCTGAGGGGGAGTATTAAGGAAATAATAATTATCAAATTATATGCAATTATTGTATGCAATATTTGACGATATTGTACCAATTATATGCAATTAATTTAATAATTATAGAATCTCATAATTAGTATCCTACCTAATTAGATTGTAATTTGGGAGAAAGAAACTCCCTATATATTTTCCTATACATGAGTGATGTAATATACACATAAGAGAATAAGAAACATCTATTCTTCTTACCATTTTTTATTATCATTTTCTTATAGAACCCAAAACGTTGTTTTATGACGTTTAACTTTCTATAGATAAAAAATACACCATAAATTATTTTTGTTAATGAATTTTGTGATGGAGTGCTTAACCACGAATTAGTTTCATTACATCATCACAAATATTTATTACCTATACCTCTTCAACAAATTAATAGTTTTTTATGGATATATGATGTCACAAATTTCTATAAAATTATCAGTATTGTATCAAATTTCATTTTGTTTTTCTAAATTTTGAGAATCTAAAATTGTGAAAAAACCTTACCATAAATATTATTTTTAAATATATTTTAGAGGTTTAAAATTATTAAAAATCATAAACAATTAGTTAGATAATCTCTAAACAATAGACGATTTGATTTGTTATTATTAGAGTGTGTATTAAATAGTCTATTTTTATCAATTCCAAGAAGAATATAAGACTCCATTCAATGGATTTCTGAAATCAATTCGCTTTTCACTTGTAGCTAGTATATGTGTTTCTATATTTTTCCTTGGTCAAACTAGCAAAAATACACTATAAATACGCCAACAATTTTGAAAATGTCAATTAGAAAGAGATAGCAGGAGCTACTTTACTCCTGGATATATATTGAAAAAGAATCTGGTGATCCTTTTCCTTTTTATGAATGCATGGGTAGGGGAGCAGACAAGAATTCTCATGATTTCGACTAATTTGAAAAGTTTCTCATAATCCTAGTAACTTGTTTGTAAAATAATATTTATCACCTGAGATGTCACAAACATCAAGAGGAGAACACACATGAATCATATATATTCTTGGTATTTGTTTCAAATAACTTTTGGCAAAGCAAGTGAAATCGAATGACGAGGTAGAGCAGAAATCGTCGTAAGGTAAGATTCAAGATTCCATGTAGAGTAGGAATGTACTACGTACTGCTGATTAACTTACACATGTAGCTTCCATTGAATACAGTGGTAAAATTGGAAATATAAATCAATGTTAAAACTTGAATGTTTGTACATATATCATACCATGAATATGCAATAATCCAATCAAATTATTCCCCCCATCAAACATTATTTCGTATTATGCTTCGAATAAACTAATAAATCATGTATCTGCTGGAATGCATGGCTAGTGGCCTTATTGCACTTTATACTCAATAACAAATATTGTAACACATTAGCCTCTCTTGAAGGAACCATTCTTTCTCTTGCTTGATGAGCTTCTCAACTTCTTCTTTGCACTCTGAATGAAATCTGAAAACTCCTTGTTTTGGTTATCCCTACCATTAGCTTCCTCATCATCAGATTCTGGTGCAGGTGCAACGTTGCTCTGCTCTCGACCCAAGTGGGACACGCTCCTGGTTTTATACTTGGCATGTCGAATGAAAGTGGTGAAAGTTTCATCGTTATCGAGTGGGGTGTTATCTGCGTACACCCCACTACCATGCTGTCCCTTCCAAGTGCCTACGGTCTCTGTCTTGGGTTTGGCTATGTATCTAGCAGCAGACCTCCCCATCCTTGGTTCATAGCCAGGTTCAGTAGAAACAACCCTTGTGACCTGCCCATGAACCTTTGAATTTGATGAGCTCTTATTCCCCATGGATATGGTGCAGGCTAGTTTTGGTATAACTGTTTGATGCAAGGTATATGGTTCTCAAACTTGCTTAAGCTCAGAAGATTTGAGTTGAGTGTAACTTGAAAGAAGGACCATATATATATAAGATTGTTCCATGGTGTAGATTAGGAAACTAGAAAGAAAGCACGAAATATGAAACACGTTTTCCACTGTGAGCTTTGTTGGAACCAATTCTAAGAAGCTATCTAGTTAATAAGATTCCCAACAGCAATAAGGAAGAGCTTTTTCTAATTTTCCACGGAATATAATGGTGCTAAACTCAAAAGTAAACAAAGTACTAATATTATCGCATCATAACTTGTAACATTGTATGTTCAGCCAAATTTAGCGGTCCTTAAGAAAAAGAGTGATGTTATACGTAGTTACCCATTTATCAGTATATATTATTTCTCTCTTATCATTTTCAATAATTCGTTATATGTATATCATGCAAATTTTTTACATTTTTTTTTAATCTTTCTTTTAATGACACCATATATAATTTATTTTAGTTATATTTTGACTCGTTCTCTCTCGGTATCATTTATGTTAGAGGTCAATGAATTATTTTGCTGAGGAGAAAAAACTAAGGGAAATGGGAGTTTCCGAAGGTGCAGCTAGATGGTATCAGATTCCTAAAGCAATAATTCAGAATTGGCGAAATAAACAAAGTGCGGTTGCAGTTTGCAAGAATCATCACATCATGCGAGTGTTCCAAGTAGGATGCGTATGTGGTTCCATTACCCTAATGGAGTCCATATTCGTGTCTTTCTAGAGCAAATTAAACAAGTAATCGCAATTATTGAACTACAAATTACAATAAAGAGAGCCAGGACATACCAAAAAAACAAGAAGAATCCGCTTTGTGATATTTCTAGAGTTTTATCTTAAACCGAATCCTAATTCTTAATTAATCTGTACATTAAAAAGGATGTGTGGAGTCCCCGAAAATTCTGTACTTTTTTTTGTCTCTAGTGATTGTCCATGATTTCTGATACCAACCATCCTTAATCTAATAATGCAGATACGTTCAATCTAAATTCTGGTTAGTTTTGTTAAAATGTAACTCTAGTGGTTGAGATTTACTTCCATATTAATGCTTTGATTACATTTTTCAATTACTTCCACAATCAGGAGAGGCCTGATTTGTATCTTATAAGCCTATTTCCATAAATCTACAAATTACAAGAATGCTTACTCACGACATCCTTGTAAATTATTACCGGACAAAATCATTATTAGACTTAATTACAGGAATATAATCACTATTAATGAGTCTATAATTAGACTTAATTATAGGAATATAATCACTATTAATGAGTCTATAATTAGTCTTAATTACAGATGTTATGTTAAAAAAAGAATCTGTACGGTTCTAATGTTATGGTTATATATATGTATCATTGCTATAGATGAAAGACAGATTGAATAAAACAGAAAATATTCTTTCATAAACCTACCAAAGAGAAAGAATAGAAACCGCCAAACAAATCAACAAACCCAAGAACGTGCAGTTCTCAAGAAACAAGAAATGTAACAATGCAAAAGAGTAAAACACAGTAGAATTAAAGAGAAATAAAAGGAGAACGACACGATTTATCGTAATTTGATTAACTTCGTATAAGAAGATTGAACAAACTATATGAATCAGAGTAATGAAACAAATTGTTGCATCAGACTAAGCATAAGACAACTTAGTCTGAACATCTAAACACCGTCGTAAGAATGGACAAATTTTGAGTTACAGACAACATTAATAATCACACTCCGGAAGCTCGCATATCATGGTTTGTGTATGTCAACGTAGGAAATTGGTTAGACCTAAGACTTAATTAATCATTCTGCAAGTATCGCAAATCCAAAGCTCTCACAATCACACTCACTGCAAGGAAGACTCCATTCCAAGGATGTCATACCTCATAGCAATTATAGTGAAGCTTACAGTAAACCTCATATATAACAAGTACAATTTGCTTATTCTTCTTAAATTAATTTTTTTTTTGTTAATTTTTGTTTAGAAAATATTTATTTTGAAAAGAAGCTAACTGAAAATTTAGCATAAATTTAATTATATATATAAGATTTTAGTCAAAACACAGCCTCCCAAAATCAATTAAATGAAGACAATTCAAGAAGCATGAACCCTGGAATTAAAACTATATTAAATATACACACTTTTTTTCTGAGGAACATATGTACATCCCTTCGGAGTGATTTCAATTAAATCCAGTGTTATACTAAGAACAGCAGCACGTGACAAGTTAGTAGCAGTGTAACGAAGTGCTTTTATTATAGTTTCAGAAAAAAAACTGCAAGGATATTCAATATTATAATCTGGACAGCAACAGTTATCAATGTACAAATTAAAAACGTGCTTTAGGAAAACCAACAACTTTCTGTATAAAATGAAACCTTTGTAATGATAAATAATTACTACTTGAGAGGCCAAATGCATGAATATATAGTAGTAACACGCACATGAATCAAAAAAAAGACGCACGTGAATCATGTTCTTGGTATTTCTTTTAAGAAATGCTCGTAAGGAAAATTAACAAATGAGGAGTTCGGTATAATCAATAAAATCATATATCATCATTGGAAGAGTCGGGTTAAGGTAAGAAGATTCAAGATTATATGCTTAATGCTTAATGATGGAATGTTCTACCTGCTTTAATGTCGCCCACAAAGAGGACAAAACATTGGCCTCAGAATTTTAAAACACTGCAGATTAATTACAATTTACAAACCTTCCATTTAAGACAAATCAATGTATATTTCATACCAATAAACAATCAACCAATCCAAATTATTCCCCCCAGATAAACATTTCACATATGTACTATGCTTGAAAAAGAAAAATATAATATAATGCTTGCATGGCTCAGAGGCCTTATTTTCATGCAGAATATAACAAAATATTGGACGGACCCACATGTGAAATCATCATCAACACATTACTAAGACCACTCTCTTTGCGGCTCCCTGGTTTATCAATGGTCACTGGCCCTTGAAGGAACCATGCTTCCTCATGCTTGATGTACTTCTCCACTTCTTCTTCGAAGTCTTGATAAAATTTGAAAACTGGTCGTTTAGGTTATCCCTAGCATTAGCCTTGTCGTCTGGTAGTGGTGCAGGTGCAACGTTGCTCTGCTCCCCGCCGATGTGGGACACGGTTCTGATTTTACCCTTGGCACGTTTAATGAAACTGTTGAAAGTTTCATCGTTATCAAGTGGGGTGTTATCTGAGTACGCCGCACTACCATGTTGTCCCTTCCAAGCGCGTGTGGTCTCTACCTCTGGATTAGCAACAAGCCACCTCTTCCTTGGATCATAGCCAGGTTCAGTTGAAGCAACTCTTGTTGCCTTTCCATGAACCTTTGAACTTGATGAGTTCCTATTCCCCATGATGCAGGTTGGTTTGATAAGTGTTTGATACAGAGTATATGGTTCTCAAACTTGGTTGAGCTCAGAAGATTATAAGTTGAGTTGAGTGTAAGTTGCAAGAAGAAGGGGCTTGTTTTATAGTGTGTTCTCAAATGGAAAGATTATGAACTAAAATAATTAAAAGAAACAAAAAGTGAGACGTTTTGATCTAGGACTAATTGTATTTGTATGAGCTATCCAGTTAAGATTCCGAACAGCGATTAAGAAGAGCTTTTTCTAATTTTCCATGGAATATAATAGTGTCCAACTCCAAAACAACGTACTAACAACATTTTTTTACTACAATTAGTCCATTTTTAGAGGTTTTTGAGTGAATTTTTTTTTAACAAAAAATATAAATGAATTAAAATGAAGATATAAAAAAAGTGAAATCGTGTTAAGATGATTTGATCTTTATTTCATTTAGTATTCAAATTGTGTCATCGTGTGTCTTAACACGATTTTATTATTGTTTCAAAATAATAAACTTTTGTATTATGTTGATACGACTTCGCTATCTCAATAATTTAAAAAAATGTTTCACTTTAGTAAAAAAAAGCTATAAAATTTTTCTACTTTATTAAAAAATCGTAGTAGCAAAGTATCATGGCCAAAGTTGACGGCTTAGTGGTAATCTTTTCAAGAAATAAAACAAAAGGAAAAGAAGAGAAAATAAGAAAGAGATAAGAAATGAATAGAAAAAGAGATTTTCTTAGTTGAAAAAAATTGAAAAATGATAAAAAAAATATTGTTGTTTTAATGATTTGTTATTATCATAATAAAAACCAAAAAGAAATATACATTTCTCATAATATATATATATAAAGTGTTCCTTAATTGTTGTGTTTCATCAGAAATGAGTTCCCCTCAGCGAAGCCTGAAAAGATGGGGACATGAGAGTTTTCCATAGAGCAGGTAGATGGTATCAGATTCGAAGAGGACCCTTGTTCAGAATTGGCAAAATAAACAAAAGTTCAGTTGCAGCTTGCAAGAATCACGTCATATAAGATGCGTAACTGGTTCCATTACCCATATTCGTGTCTTTATGTGGAAATTAAACAATTCGTCGCACTTGTTGAATTTGAAATTACAATCAGAGAGCCAGAATGTGAGTGGCTCCTACCATACCAAAAATTAAAATGAATATGTTTCTGGAATTTTATTTTTGCATGTTCATCGTATCCACCGTAGTTAAATTTATCTCAATATAACGTACTTCCTCATTTTGAAGCCTTTAGAAGCGGTTACTTATCTCAGTTAAATCAACATATGATAGTTTAACGTAGTACATTTTATGAATATATAAAAACTACTTCACAGTATATAGATTCTTTTTTTCTTGAAAATGGCAATCACATTCTAAATGCAAATCAAAAGCAAGGATTCTCATCTAGAATATATTATTATGATGTCATTACATATGATTGGGTGGCAAACGCATCCTATACAAAAGAATTTCAACATCTCATGTCCCTTCACAAATGACAGACAGAGAGGAAAATAAGTCTAAGTCGTGCAGCTGAAAGAAACAAAGTTCTAATTTTTAACTCGCCGTCAAAGATTTCCTCTTATACCATTTACTCTTCCACGGTTCCACCGCTGATTTATGTCACTACCACAATCTTTTAGAAAAGAAACTTTTATGTACCAACCTTGACACTTCTAGAACCAGTTGTTCTGACTCATTCAAAATACTATACTAGAGCAAATTTTATGATTCTGGCAAGTGGTTTTTTATGCTGGGAAGGGCGTTATAAGGGATAACTTTGACTACACTAAGCTTTGAAACTACTTTAGATCTAACAACCATATGCAAGGACCTATATGCTTTACATAGTAAAAAGTAAAAAATAGTATTTTAACGACGGTTAAAAAAAGTCATATAAAGCAGTTAAAAAATTGTTGTTATTTTGAGTGTCGTTGTAAATTAGTTATTTATAACTAAGTATTTATAATGACGGTTCTACAACCGTAATTATAAAACTGCATTAATGACACGTGTAAAAAATTGTCTTATTTCGTCAAATAAACAATAAAAAAATAAAAAAAAAATATATTTTTAAAGACAGTTTCCACTGGAACCACCGTTATAAATGTATTTTTTTAAAAGAAATATTTTATTATTATATATACTCTAATTTTGTATAAAATGTCAAATTTCCTAAACAATAATGCATGTACGTAATATCATAATTTAAATACGAAAGTCTACCTACAATAAATTAGAACATATAACATTCTATAAAAAAAATTCTAAATATGAAAAAGTTTTACATTATTACCTTAAGGTGCATCCAAGACAGTTTCTTTGCATTTGCACTTCCCTTCCCACTCACTCAACATGTTATATCCATAATAAGCACTGAAATAATAAGATTTCATGCTAGAACACATAACATTATGTAATGCATAATAAATTTGTGAATGTAATATAATCATAATGGTTTGATAAATCTCTAATTTATACTAGGAAACATCATGCAAAATTTCAAAAAAAAATTGACAAGTGAAAGTATAAGAACTAAAAGCTTAAAATACCTGAAAAATACCTAAATAATACTTTAAAATAATAAAAAAAATAGTAAATGGTGGAGTTTTGGAATTTTGGTCGACCCCAATCTCCTTTGGCAAATCGCCCACGTGATTCATTACCTCCTTTCAAGCAACTTTCATTTTTACGCGTCTCCATCTAACTTTTTTGTCAAAAGTTATGACCGTTTGAAGTTTTTTCTTGCTGATTTTTGTCAACTCCAACTTTATCACTCTTCTCTTGAATGTTAGGACTTTTCCATTAAAAATCTACTAAATGAAGCTCCCACAAACCTAAACAATTAACTAATCAACACATACATGCAAATATTTATTATAAAATTAATTAAAAAATTTAGGGTTTAGGGAGGCACCGTGCGCCAGTCCTGACAGCGTGTGTGTGGTGGAGGTGTTGGCGGCGTGCGACTGTGCGGAAGGTGTTGCGCGCGAGAGGAGGGTTGGAGTGAAGGAGGAGTTCGCAAGCGGCGCTGGCAGTGACAAGAAGGACCTGTGCCGATGGCGGTGGAGAGAAGGAGCGGGCAGTGGGAGAAGGAGAAAAAGAAGGAAGTAGGTGCGCAAGTGAAGAAAAAAACGAAAAGGCGCAAGTGAAGATGAGGGCATGGGCGTCCACGGGAGTAAAAAAGGGGTACAAATAACAACGGTTACAGGGCAATAGTCGTTAAATAACCCTCAACAATACATATAACAACGGTTCACATAGCAACCATCGTTATTTCAGGGCCAAATTGACATATTGTGACGGTGCACAGGGCAACGTTAGTTAAAAAGAAAACTAATTACAAGTTTGTACCGCCTCTTTTTTAAAAATGGTTTTATAAAAATTGTCTTTGTTTGAAGTCGCTTTTTTGAGATTTTGTACTAACAAAGACTAATTTAATCGTAAAACGGCGGCTTTCTAGTCCTTGTTGTTCAGCACACAATCTTATGTCCCAAAGCAAAGAAGGCAGTTATGGTAAAAGTCGTTGTTTTATACCTACGTATAGCATGTATATATAATATATGCATGAGATGTAAAACAAAGACTTTTACCACAGCCATCCTTTTATACCCAACCTATCTCAGCACATCCAAAGACCTAAACGACAGTTATTTGCCTTAGCCGTTGTTATACACCTTTGCGAAGCATCTAAAATGGAGGTTAGGTCATAGCCACCATTCTAGATGGTATTATTAATACATTTTGTTTAATGCTAATTCTCATCTTAATTGACTTGTTCAATTATAATCCAGCCAAACAAATACATAATTCAGATAATTAAATTATATATATTGATAAAAATTTATTACAAACACTAATAACATATATCTTTACATATATTCTTATCTATCTATTTAATTACCACACTATTGATTAGTTATCCTAGAGTTACAAAAATTAAGAAAATATGTGACTCAAGCATGTCTCACATAATCTATGGCGGGCGAAGGTAGTGTTTGTCATCCATAAAGAACTACATTACAAAATAAGACTCACATAAATTACTGTTAAGATACATATATGTGAAAGAATTATAAAAATAATTTACCATCATGTTACCTGCTCCCAATGACTTTTAATGCCTAGTCTTACCATGGTAACCATCCATTGCATAACGTAATAGCCACATTAACTTCAAACCTTCAATTAGATGACTTAGATAAACATCTATGTCATTTCCTGGCTGTTTTGGATCGAATATCATCATAGGCAACATCATGTATTTTCACTTCATGCACAATCCAGGAGATAAGTTGTAAATAACTAGTAAACCATACCATGAACTCTAATTTGTACTCATATTACCAAACGGATTCATTCCATTTGTAGCTAAACCAAGTCGGATATTTCTTGATTCTTTACCAAACTCTGGAAACTCGTCATCAAATTTTCTTCCATTGAATAGAATCAACTGGATGATGGTACATGCCATCACATTTCCTCTCATCTGCATGTCATCTAAGATTCTTAACATCATTTGGGTTTGCAAACAACTGCTTCATCCTTGGAATGATGGGAAGATACCACATAACCTTCATTGGTGGTTCATGTGTTTCTATCTCTTCAATAGTATCATCATCTTTTTGTTTCAACTTATAACATGATAAGCCACACCTCATAAAACTTTTCAATAATTCAAAATATTTCCTGTATAATATACAATCATTAGGACATGCATGTATCTTTTTATACTCCATACCCATCGAACAAAGAATCTTTTTGGCCTCATAATTACGATTAGGTAGAGTATCTCCCTCTAGAAGCATATCCTTCAACAACTAAAGCAATTCCGTGAAGCTTTTATTAGTCCATCCATTTATTGCCTTCAAATTCATCAATCTTAACATTGTCGACAACCGTGTGAAGTTAGTTGATCCAGGATATAATGGACTATATGCATCGCTTGACAAATTTTCATATCCATGCCCTTCTGCAAAAGACTCAGCTCCTACATCACGAATTATGTCCTCCAATAGATCATCATGTACTTCACCATGTACTGCATCATCCATGGTGGACTCCACATATTCTTCAGAAACGAAAACACATGGTAAATTTAATAATTCACCATACCATGTCCAAGTTGTATAAGATCGAAGAAACCCATCACATAAAAGGTGCTCCCTAGTTTTCTTAACATCCAGTCACCTCCATTCAAACAATTAACGCACAAACACTTAATCTTTACTCCATCATGACCACTATTATTGGCATTACGTTGCGCAAATTGTATAAATTCTTCTACTTCAATTTCGTACTCATCACTTATGCGAACAAAATTAATCCAATTTCGATCCATTATATTCTGTAATGGTCATTTAGTTGTTTACTAATGAGTGTAAAATCTCACATTTGTCGAGGATCAAACATCCTCGAACTCAATATCAACACATATCAATTACCGAGAGTCGAACATCCTCGGACTCAATACCAACATATATCAATTTCCAAGGGTCAAACACCCTCAAACTCAATACCAACACATATCAATTGTCAATGGTCGAACATCCTCGGACTCAATACCAAAACGATAATCTTATTCTAACCTAACAACTAACATAATATAAATTAATAATAAATACAAATTATAATAAATATTAAATACACAAATTAAAAATCATTAAATTAGTTATAAATACTAAATAATATAAATCTATCTACAACCTAATAATTTAATAATTCTATTCTAACTTAAAAACTAACATAATATAAATTTAAATTAAAAAAACAAATTATAATAAATATACAAATATACAAATTAATAACACTAAAAAAAATATTTAAAAAATTAAAACACTACCAACCTTGTGCGTGAAGGCAACAACGGTGGTGAAGAGTGGCGACAATGGCAGTAGCAGGCTAATGGCAATGGCGACGACAACAAACGACAACGACGAAGAACCAAATTGAGGCACAACGAAAACCCAAAGAACATCGTGCAAGGTGATGAAGAAACAAAAAAAGAAAAGAAATAAGCAATGGTGAAGAAGAAGTCAAGAGCTCGAAAAAAACTTATACAATGACTCAAAGATGACAATGGCTCGAGATGAAGAAGAAGCACAAAGAGTAAAGAATAGGAAAACGAAGCGCCAGAAGACAAGAAAATATGAAAGCGTAACTGGCACACTATGAATTAGGGTAATAAAAAGACTTTAAAACAGCGGCTATGATATAAAGTCGTCGTTTTAGACGAAACATTTTCGTCTAAAATAACGACTTTACCCCATAGTCATTGTTTTAAACGAATTTAATTTCGAAAATGTCACCACATTTTGAAGGACAACGTCTATCCATAAAAGCAACGCTGTAAATGTATTGTCGAAAATAGGGCTTTTTGCACTAATGTTACATGTCAATAATGGTAATGGGGTTTTGAATTTATTAACCCTCTCAAACATATATACCACTCCAAATTAATTACTTGAAAATTAGTTCACTATGTAACAAAGTAGAAGTTAATCGCATATTTTACTTTAAACTAGCGTAGTAATTAGAGACAAAAAAAAAATTACTTGAGAATGTTATTATTGTTTTAATCTCAAGTCCATCGTTAGGGTCAATCACCCATTTGAGATAGTGTTCGCTTTGGAATTCTAACATTAGCATCGTCTGTGGAGATCGATGAGATTTTAAAAATGAACCCTAGTTCTCTTAGCCCTCAACTAAGGGGCTTGTTCCAGTACATCCAAAGTTGAGATCAAGGACTTTAAATACACCTTCCTTTCTGAATCCATCGAGGTGCCTTTTAAGGAAAAAACTGTGATAGAGCTCTGAGCTCCAAAGTGGATAATACCTTGGATGCAGTGATTGACATCACTGCCATCTCAAAAAACTTAAGATCAAAACAATTATATTGGCATAGTAGGATTGCATATAGAAAGAAGACAATTTTTAAATTCAAACTCATAACCAATCTATCGTCAATGTACAACTTTCCATTGTCCAATGCCCTTAAAAATATAAGAAATATAAACATATTTATGAGAATACATAGTACCATTTAAAAACTTGATAATGTTTTACTTTGTGATGATTTTTCTACTAATGATGTTGATAAATGTGTGTACACTAAATCTGAAAATGGTGAATGTGTCATTATATTTTATATGTGGATGACATGCTAATGTTTGGTACATGCGATAATATTGTTTTTAAAACAATTTTTTTTCTTGTATCTATCTAAGTTTGAGATGAAAGAAATGGTGAAGAAAGTGTGATTCTAGAAGTTAAAGTCATAAGGAATGGAGATAATATATTACTATCTCAAGAACAATACACTGATAAACTTCTTAAGATATTTGGTTATTATGACTTTACGACAATGAACACCCCTTATGATGTTAACTCTAAATTAAAAAAGAACAAAGGAAAATCTATTTCTCAAACTCAATATGCCCAAATAATTGGGAGCTTATTGCTTTTAATGATCTTTTCTAGATTAAACATTGCTTATGTAATAAGTAGATTGAATAGTACATTGTCCTAGTCAAGATATGTGTTTGCGAGACTCATGAAACACTTGAGAGATACAATGGATTATGCTATTGAATATAGTGGATTTTTTGTTGTGCTAAAAGGGAATAGTGATGCCAACTGGATCTCTGATTCAGATGAGACAAAATCCACTAATGGTTGTGTGTTTACACTTGGGGGTGGTGCAGTTACAAGGAAATCATCCAGGCAAACATTTATTGCAAGATCAACAATAGCATCTGAGTTTGTTGATCTCAAAATGGCTGGTAGTGAAGTTGAGTGGTTGAAAAACTTCTTAACAAACATTCCATTAGGAATGAAACCAACCTCATATGTATCTATGCATTGTGTTTGTCATTCGACAATAACTATAGTTAAAAATAAAACTTAAAATGGAAAGAACACACATACAATTGAGACATAATTTGGTAAAACAACTGCTAAAGAGTGGAACAATTTTCATTGACTATGTCAAGTCATAACGGAATTTGGCAGATCCTCTGACAAAATTCCTAGGGAGAAAAATGATTTTAGAAACATCGAGGGAATGAGACTTAAGTCACTTGCAAACAAACAAGTGATAGAAATCCAACCTTTGTGATTGGAAATCCCATTAATAATGTTCGTATGGGTAAAAAACAAGTCACTTGTTAGTTCTACTAGCACTAAAGTTAATTTAAGATCAAATTTGTCCATTTTCGTGATGTGTGAAAGTGTTAAATACTGCATTATTGAAAGGGTAAACTTTGTGGTTAAAATTCTATAAGGTATAAGAGTTTTAACGTCTTAACAAAGTTTTTAATGATTTTCATATCCCTTAAGTAGTATGTGATTTGCAACATACACTTGATGTAATCACCTATACGAGTATCAAGTGGGGTTGGGGTTGCTTGTATGAGAGCTTGACAAGATCTTCAAAGCACTCATGAATATCGGGCACGCGCATGACCTAATAAACGCAACACAACGGTAACAATAATAATTGTGGGGGTGTATTGTAATTGACAAACTGCTAACACATACTAACTATTTTGGTTCATATAACTTGTTATACCAACTTTGATGCATTATATCTTATATGAATCCAAGTCTTTCTTCTTTCTTTCTTTTATCTCTTACCAAATGTGGGGGATTGTTGTAAATCGAATGTGAGAAATATATATATATATATATATATATATATATTGCAGATGTCGAAGAAAAGTTGTAGAAGAACGTCACGAAAACGCCTATGATTTTGTCGGTGACTTTGGTTTTCTTTTTGCTTTCAGATTGGGTTTCATATATGGTGCCTTTGAGATCGGAACAAACTCCTGGAACGTTGCAAGTCCTTGTTCCACATTCCTCCTCCGATTACGACGATTACTCCATATTTTTCAAAACGACTTCTCTTCTTTCGTGATTTTGAATCTTCTTTCTCCATCTGTAAATAGGAGTCTCTAGTTGTTCCAAAAAACACATTTTTGCCTCTCAAGTCTCTTTCTTTTCTAGTCTATAAAAAAATACACTTTTAATATTGTGTGTTTTTCTTTTCTTTTATTTTTGTAATCCTGGGTTATTTTTTTGTTCTTATAAGAGTTGTTTGTTAGTTCTGATATTCTCAGATCCGATAAGTTCATGTTATATTCTGAGAGACTTACAGATTACATCGCGAATAAATTTTTACAAACAGTGGTGATCCCTAACATTTCAGAAAATCATTTTTTTTCCGTATTTTAGCTTTTATTTACTAGATATAGTATCGTAAGAATAGACATGCTTCAGTAGAAACATAACGACATAAATGGTTTATAAATAACAATGCTTAATTACACAATTAATCTATTATTGTATTTATTCATTTTATACTTAAAGACAAGTAAATGCATATTTATAAAAGTTTTTTGTAAGGAAAAAGATGGTCAGTTCTCAATTTTTTTTTTAAAGTTAATAAATAAATAAATAAATAACATAACATGTAGTTAGTTCAAGGAATATGACTTAATTTTTCAATATAATATAACTTGTTATATGGAATAAAATTCTTTGCTGGAATAACCCTACCCTCCCATAGATAATTTTTTTTACCTCGAACAGAATTATTTATCATAAATTATACTTAAAATTTAGAAGAAAAAAAATCATTTCACTAAATAAATTAAACCAAACACGAATTAAATCATTTATCTAAAACTTCAAATTTTAAAAGATAAAAAAATTATAATTTTAAGAAGATAAAAATTACTTCAAATAATTTCTGTGGGAACACATAATTTTTTCTTAGTGAGTACCAACATAAGAAAAGAAGGAGAAAAAAACATTTGTAACAGAAAAAACGAAGTATGTGTTAGTTGAGGATGTGTTGTTTTGGCGCTGTGCTTCCAAACATTGAGTGCTAGAATTGGGCCGCACGAATATGACGGGTCGGTGTCGGGCGCCCATTGTAAAACCCTCACTCTTCGCACCCACTGGACTTCGCTTTTGTCTTCCCTCTCCTAAAACCCTCGCCTCTGCACTCCATAGTTAGGGCTTTTCATTCTCCTCATCATTTCTTCAATGGCAACTCTTCTTCTCAGACAGTCCTCTTCCACTTCTCGCCGCCTCTTCCCCTTCGCCTCTCAAATCCACTCTTCCTTATCTCGTTCTCCTCTCTCTACTCCCAATGACTCCACCACCTCCTCCTCCTATTCTTTCAATTCCAATCCCTGGTGGAGATCCATGGCAACTTTCACCAGAACGTAACACTCTCTCTTTCTCTTTTTTTGTCACTAATTTTAAAATAAATAATTAACAGTAATCTTTATTAATATGCGTCTTGCTTGTTTTGTTCCTCTTAATTTTCGATGTTGCAGGAAGCCTCACGTTAATGTCGGAACTATTGGACACGTGGATCACGGGAAGACCACGCTAACCGCGGCAATCACCAAGGTCTTGATTCATTCTTTGTTTAAATTTGTGTTGAGGTAGATGTTTTGGTGTTTATTACTCACTTAGATTTGATCAGGTGCTTGCGGATGAAGGGAAGGCTAAGGCTGTGGCCTTTGATGAAATTGACAAGGCTCCTGAAGAGAAGAAGAGAGGAATCACCATTGCAACGGTTTGGAATCGTACCCTTTTGGTCTTGCAATCTATTGTGTTGTTTTCTGTTGAGATGTTTGCTTGCTCAATATTTCGGTTTTCAGGCTCATGTGGAGTATGAGACTGTAAAACGACATTATGCGCATGTGGACTGCCCTGGACACGCGGATTATGTTAAAGTAAGCTTTCTAATTTGGTTTAATTTCTCCAAGAATGGTTTTTTATTGGAGTTGTCAATTGCGTAACAGAAGCTGGGTGGCTAAATTGTGACGGAGAAATTTAAGCAATTTTACCATGTATAATAGTTAATTGTGGAATTTATAGCATATTTTGGTGCTTGTGTAGCTTGGTCTTCTATTCAAAAGGAGATGGAAAATTTAAGCTAGGAATTTGGAAGTGGATTAGTTCGTAATTTTTTTTTATAAATATTGGTTACACTGTATATTGCAATAGCTTCATCTGTCAGATTTCTATTTTCCATAAATGCTAGAGGGTTTAGCATTCCAGCATGACTTAATTTGCTTACTAGGTGGTTTATCTAATGGTTTTATTTAGTATAAATAACAAAATAATTCTTGTTCACTGTATGCTTTATAATTGTCTGTTTTCCAGAATATGATTACGGGAGCTGCTCAGATGGATGGTGGTATACTTGTTGTATCTGCACCTGATGGACCAATGCCTCAAACCAAGGAGCACATTCTTCTTGCTCGCCAAGTAGGTATTCTACTAATGTGGTTTGTAAATATGCTTAGAATGTGTATACCTTCCTCCTTAACATATTTTTATCCTTTAAATGTATTATGCAGGTTGGTGTGCCATCTCTTGTGTGCTTTCTAAATAAAGTTGATGCTGTTGATGATCCAGAGTTGTTAGAGCTTGTAGAAATGGAGCTACGTGGTAGGGTGTTTCTCTAAGGCTTCCCCTTCCCTCTATTGTGCATGCTCAGAAAATGAATAAGCCTGCATAAGTTTCTGTGGTTTGCTAAAAGTTAAAAAGTGTATTTATGTTAATTATCTGTTTGGCAGAGCTTCTGAGCTTCTACAAGTTCCCTGGGGATGATATCCCTATCATTAGAGGTTCAGCGTTGTCTGCTTTACAGGGTACAAATGATGAGATTGGAAGACAAGCCATTCTAAAATTAATGGATGCTGTAGATGAATACATTCCTGACCCTGTTCGCCAACTTGACAAGCCTTTCCTAATGCCAATTGAAGATGTGTTCTCAATTCAGGTAAAAGGACTTGAACTTTATTTTTTGGTTTAATTATTTAAGAAAGCTGATTCATTGAATTAAAGATAAGCTCAGTTATAATATTTTTACAATACGTAATGCTCATGTTTTTATCATGTACCCTTTCTTTCTATCTCTTTCCAGTATAAACACTGTTTAGGTAACGACACACTGTTTAAGAAGTACTATTACTATTCTTTTTTATATTAAAATTGTTTAAAATTCCTAATATGCTCCTATAGTTCG
>Ga0123342_1005824_pt1 | contig 17548 bp, 9 predicted proteins | sample Turbeawhitnodule_FD_89960 | JGI IMG/M metagenome (GOLD analysis project Ga0123342, IMG submission 89960) | Root nodule microbial communities of legume samples collected from Mexico - Turtle bean Mexico white nodule | ecosystem: Host-associated > Plants > Roots > Nodule | place: Mexico: Nepantla...
ATTTTTCTCTACAATTAGGGTTCATCAAAACCTCTCTTTCTTCATTACGATTACGTGCGATTACTTACGCTACATTAAAGCATCACATCAGACAAGGAATATTCATCTTCATTTACTGTAATACTTTCTTTTGTAGTTGTTGTGTAAGTGACATACAAAACATATGTTCAATGTTATTGTGAAAAACAATTAGAGTATATAAGAAGGGATGGTTAAATTGTTCATTTAAAATTTTTCACAAATTTTTAAAATACTAATGCAAATAAAATACACGTAGACGCAACTTCAAGTTGATAGGCCTACTACCAAAAGTTCTTTAATATGAGCGTAAAATACAATTAAACCCAATTTAAACATGATTGTATTGTCAAAAGTTGTTTGTAAATCTGGTTTAAAACAACTCTCCTTTAGTTAGTTGCAATTTAATAACATGCAAGTTAAAGAAATTGGAGTAGAGAAAGATTTACACTAGTTCCTCTATAAACTTAAACTACATTAAGACCGAGTATTCTTGGAACATGACCATTCTTGACTAAGACTGAGTATTTCTTGGACTACAATTACTATTAACTAAGACAGAGTATTGTTTGGAACGTAACCACTCCTAGCTAAGACTGAGTATTTTTTGGAATGTAGCCACTTCTGGCTAAGACTAAGTGTGGTTGGACCGTACTCATGTTTAAGACTTAGTATTGTTTGGAATACACTCACTCCTAACTAAGACTGTGTATTCTTTGGAACATATTCATTCCTAGCTAAGTCTGAGTATTGTTTGGAACATAACTACTCCTAGTTAAGATTGAGTATTGTTTTGAACACAACCACTCTTATCTAAGACTAAGTATTCATTGTAATGTGGCTAAGCTTGACTAAGATTGGGTTTTCTTTGCAACACAATCACTTTTGGCTAAAACAATTGTTTACTAAGAAAGTGATCTAAAAGATCACATGTTCACACACTAAAAGAGGTGTTGCTTCTTACGATGAATACAAGATTAGGTTCACTCTTCTATATAGTTAAAGAAAGCAAAAAGTGTTTTATTGACGAGCTAGGGTTGCAAGCTTAAGATTTTAGCTTTATACGTTGATTGTAAGTTCATGTGAATGATCATGTCCTTTCTTCTTTGAACGCATCTTTTACATATTTGGGCAAAGTACATACTCTTCTTCATGATTTTAATGGATTATTACCTCCTACCTCCACTCCTTCTTAAGAACTAAAGTCATAGTCCAAGTTCTTCATGTTATTGGACTTACATGGCCTTCCTGATGATTATTCTCGTGTCCGTGCTCAAATTTTGGGATCTCCTGTTGTCCCCAATTTTCCTTCCACTTGTTCTACCCTTCTAAGTGTGTCAAGTAAACACATCACTTATACCACTTTCATTCTGAATTGTTTTCTATATTTCAATCTTTTTATAGCAAAATTAAAAATCAATTTTGAGTTTCAATTTGAACCTTACACAGTGATAATGCTCGTGAGTATCTTTCTCATTCTTTTACCACTTTTATGAAACCTCATGGCATTCTTCATCAAACCTCATGTGCTTATTATACCCCTCAACAAAAGGGGGTGGTTGAGCGCAAGAATAAACACATTGTTGAAACTACTCGTACTATGTTACTTCATGGTGATGTTCCTCAACATTTTGTTATCTAATTAATCGTCTGTCATCTTTGGTTTTAGAGAATAAAATTCCTTATTCTATTTTTTACTATGCGGGAGTTAAGGTCAATTTGTATGCATTTTAAAAAACATAAAACATAGGGACCAAATTATTTTTTTTTAAAATCACTGTACTAAACTAAATATTGACCCCTAAATGTAGGGACAAATAAGGTAATTATACCTTATTTTCAATATATTTTGAATACCTTAGCCCAAGCTCAAAATATCTATATATAAAAACAAATCAATCTCACATAAGTACTCACTCAATTCTCATAATCACTTATATAGTTATAATTTTCTATGTTCTTACTCTCTTGACTTAACATTGACGAATATTTTGACTTGACTTAATATTGACGAATATTGTATAAATAGATCTTCTTTCACTATTTTTAACAAATTCAACAATAATATTGAGAGTCATAACTTAATTTATAAAAGAAACTATATTCTTCCTACTTGGAAGACCAACATTATTTTTCTATAATTAGTTTATAGTTTTTTTATTATGTTTTAACGTTTGTGTGGTTCGGTTTCTTATTGGGAAGTTTGTCTTGTATGTTTTTTCACACGTGATTTTCTCATCATTTTATATTTATTTTTTAATGAATTAGTTCATATGATAGTATAGTTAAATTTTAAAATATTAATTTGGTAAAGATGTCAAAACTTTACATAAGAATTTTATAAAAAATATTTTGTTAAGATATTTTGATGACATGTTTAGCTTTGGGCATGCATGAGGAGCCTGCAATGAATCTGGTCCATCTGATAACCAACTACTATTTATTTATGGACACACCCTTTACAACTTGATGAAATTGCCGACATTCAATCTTTTTCCTTTTCCAATTTTTTGTGACTATGTTTATGACCCTATATACCTCACAATGAGAAATGTGCACACTCATGAAAATGCTTAAATGCAAGATATAATAATAATTTATACATTTTTTTTAAATATTAATTTTACAAGAAGGATATGATGAGTTTTTTCTATACAACTTTTATGTTTGATATTATTATGCAACTTGACATCTTAGTTATATTGACATATCAAGTAACAACAATCATCTGTCATTACACTAAAAGTATTATTAAAAATAAAAAAGAAACACAAAAAAAATATAAGCAACTAGATCAAAATTCATATATTAATAAAAATGGTACATAGGTAGACTATACCTATTTTAGAATTCTAAAAACAGATTAAAAAGAAATCTATTATACAAATGAAATGATTTCTTATGAATAACTTCTAAATTAGCCAACTTATCAGCATACGTATTCCCTTCACGAAAAATATGAGTAAACCTAAACACAGAAAAATAAATAAAATTATTTTTTCTATAAATCAAGATTAATTATGCATAAGCTCATCTGCAAGATTATTTAAAATAGAAGAAAATAAAAGGTTATTTAACCTAAAAACTCTTATGTGGTAAAACATGTCCTTGGAGATTGATGAAAATGTTGTGTTGTGCAAGAATGAGAAGTTCCCATGAACCAAGAAAATGTTAGAATTTGGAAAAAAAAAGTTAGGGTTTGCATTGGCATCAAAAGGTGCAATAAATGGTTGGTGTTGACAACTCACTGAGATCCCTAATGGAAAGTGCATGTGCAATGCAAGCATGCCAGCCATAGCTTTATTTTCTTCTTCTTTCTTATTTATTCTATTTCTATCGAAGTTATTCCTTATAGGTAATTAGGGATTCATTTTCTTAAAAAAATATATTATTGAAATAAGTTTTCCCTTTTCTAACTAAATCTTATCATTGGTGTTCACCAACCAGTTTGAATTGAATTTAGAAAAAATAAAATCAAAACCAACCAATTTTTATTAATTTAGATCGTTTCATATTTACTAAAAACTACAAAATCTGGAGTATATTTTGTATCTAGTTACGTATATGTTGGAGATTCCACATCGACTAGAGATAACGATATTTCATTGTATATAAATGGGTGCAAACCTCAATCCTATGAGCCGGTTTTATGGGGTTGAGTTAGGTTTAAAGTCCACTTCGTAACATGGTATCAGAGTCATTTCGAGCCTATCCTAGCGAGTATTTGTTGGGTTTATCAGGCCACCACCCATAATATGTTAGCCGATTTTATGGGATTGAGTTAAACTTAAAGTCCACTTCGTAACAATATAATTTTATCCAAACAAATTTATATATTTTATTTGAAGAAACAAATAATTATTTACAACTAAATTAATTTTTATTATTGATAAATAGTTTTTAAATTAATATCTAACTCATTATTATCATCTTTAAAATTTAAATAATTATTTTTTATTTAATAATTTTCTTATAATAATATTTTTTATTATAAATAGTTTATATTAATTAAATAATATAAATAATATAAAAAAATATAATTATATCATAAAATTTTATATATGACTATTAATAAGAAAATTATTTTAGTAGATTTTTAAATTACATATTTGATACTTAAATTAATCACTTGATTGGTTTGAGTTAAATTAGGAAAGTTATCAATTTGTACACAAGGAATTATAAACATATGCATCATGTTTAAAAACTCAATAACTTAGTAACAGAATTGGAATTTTAAAATTTTTTCTGTTATGATTTGTTAGTTGAGTAGTTGAACAGATGTTGCAGTGCATTAAATATGGTAGCGTGGGACAACTTATGTGAGCAACATTTGTGACCATTTGTTTGTTGGTTGGTTGTGTGAAAGAGAAAGTTGAGACACGAGGATTTATTTACTGTAATATACACAGAAAACTAATAAAAAAAAGTCCATTAGTTTAATAAAAAAATATAAATTTAATTAATAATAAATATGATTCTTTTGATTAAATTAATGTAATTAATAATTACATCTGAGATATATTTTTTAAAATTTAATAGAGAAAATTAAAAGAAAATAATAATTTCAAAAAATATTATTTATTAGTTGTCAATAATAATTACAAGAAATAAAGAAAAATTCAATAAATAAAATTATTTTAAAAACTTAAATGTTGGATATAAAAATAAATTAATATTTATTCGACAATTTCTATAAATCTATCATTTTTTCTCAATTCACATTGTATTTTCTTTTTCAAAATTGTTTCTACAAAGAATCTAAACATACACAATTTTCACATATCATATTAAATCAATTCTTACATACCTAAAAATAATAAATGATATGTACTTGATACCATGGCAGTTAGAGTAGTTACTTTGGTTGTTGCTCTTTAAAGTCCATACCTCCCAATATACAACTTATGCTTTTTATTTTAAGTTGAATAGTTTTTTCTTTATATTATTTTTTAATTTAATTCTATTATGGTAAATATTTTAAATTTATCACATTTATATAAATAAATAAGTATCATTTTTATGTCAAATTTGTAATAATGTTGTTGTTATATATATGTGTGACATTATTAATAGTTCTTTCAATAAAATTAACTTTAATTAATAATGTGTTGGTCGTTTTTCATGTTATGTATTATTGTTCTAATGATAAATAAATTATATTAACTTACTAAATATAGATTATATTAAAAATAATATTTCAAAATTAAAAAAGTCACATGTAAAAACAATTATTAAACCTTTGATTTTGGTAAAACATAAACATAATTTATTTTATTGTATCGTTTAATTAATTAATGTAATATGAAAATATAGAAATCAAGAATGAGAATGCAAAAGAGAGTATAGTAGAGTACAAAAAAAATCACACTAATAATTTAAGTGATTTGACTATAATCAGTTTATGTCCATGACAAAGTTTACTATGATAATTTTTGAGATTTACAACTCGAAGTTCCTCTCTGAATCATCTTATTGAAATTGTCAACTCTTACGTTAAACAGTAATTGTCAAGTTCAAGTCCCTAAGTACAAGAAAAAAAATAATTGTTTTACAACTTCTTACTAAGGACGTTTTTCATACAAATCAAACACATGTACAATGATTCAATTTCAAGATTAATATGAGGTGTCAACAGTTATAGGAAAATTAAACAGACGAGTTAGATGATCCAAAATAGCAGTTCTTCAATAGATGCTAATACCCATCAAACGGTCTTGAACTATTAGACAGTCTAACACCTCTAAACAGAAAACTTGAACTTAGATTTTGTTTGAACCAATCTTCACAACTCTCCACCTTGGTTTAGTATATCACTTGAGTGATAAAACACTCAAAATTTATCTAAACCCATTATAAGCTTAATCACCCATTAACTGGATTAAATTTAAACAATGAAAGAACTTGTTATCAGACAATACCTTTGTGATCATATTAGACAGATTGTGATTTGTTGAGACCTTCGTCACCTTCACAGATCCTCGAGCAATCTCTTCTCTCACAAAGTGCAGCTTCACATCAATGTGCTTCATTCTTTCATGATAAACTTGGTTCTTTGACAATTGTATTGCACTATTATCATAGTGAATAGTTACCACTTGGTCTTGCACCTTCAACTCTTCAACTATACCCTTAAGCCACAAGGCTTATTTTACTGCTTCTATCATGGAATATACTCTACTTTATTGGTTGACGAAGTCACTACCTTCTGGAGACTGACCTTCCAACTGACGACAATACCATAACCATTAAACACATATCCTGTTAGAGATTCTCTTGTGTCCATACACCTAGCAAAATCTGAGTCAACATAATCTTCTATGGGAACATTTTTAACTGATCGTCTAGCTCCACCATAAATCAAGACTCTTCCAAGTGACCCCTTCAAGTACCAAAGGATCCACTTAAGAGCTTGCCAATATGCTCTTCCAGGGTAGACATAAGCCCGCTAATAACACTCACAACATAAGCTATGCTAAGGCACGTGCAAACCATTGCATCCATCAGTGAACCAACCAAATTTGGGAATACCAACCATATATTGATATTCATCCACCATTTTAGGAGATTGTTTATCACTCAACTTGTAGTGGGAAGCAAACAGTGTGGAAACATGTTTCAAGTTTGTAATGTCAAACTTGTCAAGGATTTTTCTGAGATAGGTCTCCTGAGAAAAATATAAACGTTTCAACTCACGTCATTTGGAGATATCAATCCACAATATCTTTCTAGCAGTCCTCAAGTCCTTAATCTAGAACATTATTCAATTCAGATTTAACCTTTCTGACCTCAAGTTTACTATTGGTTGTTATCAAAATATCATCAACAATATAATGAATAGCTCATATGCTAAAAACTTGAAGTAGATGCAAGTGTCATACATGCTACTATCAAAACAAAAAATTCCTTATTAATTGTATATTATCATTAATTTTTTTTTTCTTTTTGATAAATATATGTAAGAGTTATTAAAAATAAAATAGATCATTTATCTTAACCATGAATTCAAATAAATTAATAAAATTAATTTTTTTATACTAAAATTGTTGTATTTTTATTATATTAAAAACGTGTCAATATTTATTGTATTAAATTAATTATTTATTTCACAAATATTATACAAATGACAGGAGAAAAGGAGAATAAAATAAACCATTTGAAACAAAAAAAAATGTCAGCAGGATAAGGCTTTTTTTAATCAGTTTTCAAATTCACCTGAAAATATATATATATATATATATATATATTTTTTTTTTTTTTTTTCACACACACTAGAAAATCATTAAAAATAAACTAATTTTAGAAAATCATTAAATAAAAATTAATTTTAAAGACAAAAAATAATTAGTTGCTATAGTGATTAAGTTAGAGACCATTTTAGAGACTAAAAAAATTTTTGGTTTCTAAATTAGTTTTTATTATTTTTAAATGGTTTCTAAATTGGTATCTAATTAGCAAAATGTTTCTAAAATGATCTCTAATTTAATTACTATAGCAACTAATTATTTTTTTTTATCTAAAATTAGTTTCTATTTTATGTTTTTCTAGTAGTGATACAAGTTTAACAAAGAAAGTGGAAGATAAAATAGAAAAAGAAAAATTAGTAGAAAGTGAATTAAAAGACAAGTTATTTAGTTGAAAAGAAATAAATATTATTTTATTTATATTATTGCCTTATAAAAATTAAAAAGTTCATAATTATGGAAATCTTATATTCACAATAGATTATGTTCATAAAAAAATTTAAATTGATTTTAATAATATGATATTGTATGTTTATTATTTTTGTATATTTTTAGTAAAAGAAAGGTCTACTGAAGTTCATTTCTTTATTTTCTTTTCTTTTCTTTCTTTTTTTCATCTCACCCCACCCTCCCTCTTTTGGCGCATCAAAAAAGGCTTAACATAGCTAAATTAAAAATATTGTATCTCTTCATCACATGAAGTGGTGATAGAAAATGGAAGAGTAAAGTATGATCTTTCCTTGGAGAACATTTAATGTTGTTTCTATAATTAAATTCATAGTTGTAGCTTTCAAGCATGGGATTGCTTGATATGGATTAAGCTTGAAAGGTCATTAGTGTGTGGGCATTATTGAAACTAATTTATTTAAAATTCATATGCTTAATTATATATGCTTTGTGGACACATGTGTTTAAAAGAATGGGCTCTTTCAATAATTATACTTTTTTGCTTATAAAAATGTTTTGAAATAATCTCTCATATACTTTCTAATTATAAATATTTTAAATTAACATATTAAATAAAAAAACTATTTTTTAAGTTAAATATTTAAAATCAATTGTTTTGATATACTCGATTAAAGAGTTTGAACTCGGGATAATTTATATATATTTTATTTCAATGATTTATCTTTTTAGGATAAAATTGTAGTGAAACCAATGAGTTAGAAAAGAAAAATCTTAAATATAGTAATATCTTCGTGTGCATGCTTGTGCACACCTGATCATTTATCTTTTATGAACTAGGAATGACAATAGATTGGGATGGGTGTCAAGTTTGATTATATTTATCCTTATTCCTGATATTTAACGGGTATGAATTTTGTGTCTTATCTTCCTTCTTATTGGATAATGAATATATTCTTTCTCTCATAAAAGCTTAACAAGATATGGAGAAACAATGGAGGATTCAAGAACATGTTCCATGGCAAAGATTATAAGGAACACAAGAAGAAAGTGGTGTGCTATGACTATAAAAAGTCAAAACATTTCAAGTTTAAATGTACAGAGTAAGAGAAAAACAAGAAGTTCTTCAAGTAAAACAATAATTTAAATAAGGATAACATAAAGCTTGCTAAGGATGGATGGTTAGCAAGAAATTCATCAAACCTAATTATTTTGATTAAGTGTTTTTGAACTAACAAAGTATAAAATATAATTATGTTTCGTTTGTCATATGCAAGCTTCTTTTTAAGCATAAGATAATGTAAGACTCAAGTGTTGACCAAGTACCCCTCGGACATGGTCCTCACATGCATCTCTTAACACAAAATCACAAAATGATTAACTTAATCGTTGTATGGAAACTAACTAAAATCCATAAGTTAACCTGAAACCTATCCTAATCTTGACCCAGTTTCAGAGGCTTATCATGACCTAAAAATAGGTACACCTACCAAGGCAAAGGTACTCATTAAAAAATATTTATAACACTTAACTACCTAAAATCGAGCACTAACTTAGGCATCAGAATACCTTTTGTAGGTACACCACCTACACCAACCGAAGACCAAAGACATCATGAGACTAGGAGTCAACAGTGATTCAGAAAGCTGAAGGGAGGATCGAGACCTTTCGGTATTTTTGTAAGTACAATTAGAATGAGAGAAAACAAGTTTTGGAAAGCTTTTTAGACAATTTATTTGTCTTATTTGAAGTTATGTTTGACTTTCCTAATAAGACGTGATCTTTTAAGAAAATTACTTGATAGTGTATGTCATCCTAAAATATTGTCTAACTACTTGATATTAGATGATACATTGCAAAAATCTTAAAAAGTTTTAAAATACAATTTAACTCTTTCTTCTTGTGTTATGACCTATTTTTCACAGTTTGTATTACAGCACAACCTCTAAAGGGTTGAGTGCCTCACAATGACTACATGAAATATCCAAGCAATGATAGACATGGAACAACAACTGATAGTAGAAAGAGCATCCCTTACAAGGCCTCAAACCTTTCTAGGAGAGACTTTTCGTATTGGAAATATCATATCAAGAAGTACGTCAAGTCTAAATCAACTGTGGCAGATTACTCACTAAAGGAGTTATCAAGATTGAATCAACAAAAGAACACTGGGAAGAACAAGAGTTTACCTCCATGCAGTTAAATAACAAAGAAAGATACACCCTTATTTGTGTTTTATCTAAAAATGAATACAAAAGACTTGTAGGTTGAAAATTGATAAGGAAATGAGACTCTCTAAAGGTCAACTACGAGGGTAACAAAGATGTGTAAGTAAGAAATGTTAGAACCCTCACATGCTACCTTGAGTCTTCCCGGAGTCGTACTGTCATCGTTTCCCCTTCGAGTTGCACACGATATTCATCTTCGTTTCTAGGGTCCAAATCAACCATGCTCGTGGTTGGTGCAAGGGTTTGGTTCTGGACAACTGCTATACCCGTAAACTGGCCGCGTAACATTCTCGGGTTGTCCTCTAATCAACGTGCACGGTTACAATGTCTTTGGACGTTGAGGGGAATTTCATAGCTAGGTGGAGGTGGGACATTATGGTTCCCAACTTGTTTAGGGATGTCCCCCCGAGTAATATATTATAGGACGTGTTGACATCCATAATTTGGTATCGAATTTTGATTGTTCGGTTGTTGAGATGACTTCCCCCTAACTTGGTGTACAGATCTATGTACCCTTAGTATCCACCCTTTCTCCCCAGAACCCAACAATCTACTCTTCGTAAGGGCGAATTTTTTACTCTGGGATTTGCAACTTCTTGAAGATCTTCCAATAGAAGATGTCCACAAAACTTCCTTTATTTACCAGGGTCTTCATTACAAAGAAGTCCTCTACTTCCATGGTGATGACCATGAAATTATCTTAGAGAGAGTTTATAGCCTTGAAATCGGCATATGTGAAGGTGATGAGTGACATCCTTCTCCTTCTCATGGTGATTATTTTGAAAGTGCATTAATGCAAAGGCTTATTTCAAGAAATGCAAAACGTAATTCAAGGAATAACATTATCATACATCAATGCTCACAAACTCAAAGTAAGAGATGCACAATAAATGTTAACCAATCATTTCCATAATTAGCGTCTAAGATAATTGTAGTGAAGCAAGTGACAGAGATATGATTGAAGAATAAGTCACATGCATTCAAGGGTTAATGTTCACATCAAAGATCATAAAGAAAACAATTTGAATTGTTTCATATGCTCAAAGGCGCAAATAATATAACCAAAGCAAGAGTTTCCATATTCAGCGTCCAACGTGATAAAGATGATGAAAAATTAATAAAAATGAAGGATACCCAAAAACATTAATGAATCGACGTTCACATTGAAACTAAAAGAAGAAACATTTCAAATACAAGACACAACAGAATTAATCAAGAGCAAGATTTTCTTATCTAGCGTCTAACAACTATGTGAACAAAGATATGAATGAAAGCTTCAATGGTCACAATCTGGAACACTATATAAATACCTTGAAGATGAAGAAAAAAATGACAAAAATCATAAAAGCATACAAAAATTACTACAAACGATTTAACGATTCATTGTCTTAGGGTTTAAAGAGTATATTTCATATTTGTTGTTTAGAGCACTCATAGTTGGGGAATGAGCCTTGTATTGTAAATTCTTCATTGTTTGAAGATTATCCTGTGAGCTTTCACAATTAGCTCTCTTGTCGAGAGTGTTTTTCTCACTTGTTGAGAGGTCTTAGTCTTAGGGAGAGATTAAGATTTGTTGTTTGAAGAGATGTTCAATACTTGTTGCTTGAAGATGTGTTTAATACTTGTTACTTGGAGAGGTGGAGAATATTTGTGTACCTAGAAATACTTGTGTACTTGGAAATGTGGAGAATACTTGTGTTGATAAAGACTCTCAAGCGAGTTCCTACTTAAGAAGACTAGAGGTAGCCCAAGTTATGGTTGTACCCTTTATCTTTTAGATATTGTTTTACCTTTATAATTTTGGAGGTATCAAAATTAGAGTTTGTGCTCTATTCAATCCACTCTTCTAGATCCAATTGAACGTTCAACATCTTATGAATGAGTTTTCTAAGACAATTTTTTTAAAACATATAAAATGCATTTGGGAATGAATGAGATTTCTAGAATATAATTTCCAAAACAAGTTTTCCAAAACATAAATAATAATTCCAAAATGAACTTTCTAGAACAACTCTTTTCTTTTTCCTCTTCAAGAGTACAATAAGCAATGTGCAATGGAGAATGAATGTGTAAACAACTGTGATGGTGGCAGTAACAACAATGGCAGGGTAAACAAGGAATAGTATTTTAGTCTTTTTCTTTAGTATAAACAAGGAATAGCACTGCAGTCTTTTTTTAGTAGGAGGTGCATTTAGTAATTATGGGAGTGCTGAAAGTAAAAGCCTACTCCAAGATGCAAATGGCAGCACATGTGTCAATCCATTGTAAAAAGACCAAAAAAAAAAAAAAAAGAAAGAAACCAATTTATTAGTAATTCCATTTACACTTAGTGAAGTCAAAATATCCTTTCATCCCATAGCAAAAAATAATTACACCCATCATAACATGGTTAGTGGGAGAGAGAGTCCATTAATGGGATGGTAACTATTGTGCCACTGCTTTGCCTCCATACATAAGTACCACTTTGCATTCGCTACAAACTCAACCCAACCAAAACACCTTATCACTTTCTCTCCCTTTTTCTCTCTGCCATGGCTGAAATGCTTCCTCTCTGCATTGCATCATTGCTCACTCTTTTCGTTGCCACCAATGCCAGAATTCCCGGTGTCTACACCGGTGGAGCATGGCAGGGTGCCCACGCCACTTTCTACGGTGGAAGCGATGCCTCTGGAACAATGGGTATGTACACAAACCTTCACTCTTCAACTCTCTTGTTTTTCAACTAAGTTTCTCCCAAAACCCATCCCAACCAATTTCTAGCTCTACCCATGTAAATGTAACTTCTTTAAAAACCTTAAAGTGCCCAATTCTTTCAACCCACGATGTCTGGTTCCCCTGTCCCTTCAAAATATACACCACTGCAACCATAAAAATGTCACCTTTCTCTTCTATACATTGTTCTAAGTTCCTTAACTCACATCTACCTCTTTTATGTTCGAACACTATTTTTTCCATTGTGGATTTTATTGTATAATTTGACAAAACAGAAAATCATTTTTCACTCTGTTTTGTACTTTTCCATTCATTATGTTTTTATTTTATAACCTTTTTCTTTTCACCTTTTACCCTTCCTTATTCTCAACCTAATGGAAAACTCAGTTAAGTTTTGGAGAGTTGTATTCAGGCATTACAAAATGATGTTAGTATAATTAGTAATAATATCATGATTAAAAAAAACAAATTCACCTAAAATGCAAAAAATTCTCTAAAGATGTGAAAAAAACGTGTGAAATCTTCTCCCACTGAAAAATAATTATTTATGTTTTAATTTGTTGATGTTTTATTAGGTGGGGCATGTGGGTACGGGAATCTATACAGCCAAGGGTATGGGGTGAACACTGCAGCTTTGAGCACGGCACTGTTCAACAACGGATTGAGTTGTGGCGCATGTTTTGAGATAAAGTGCGACCAGGATCCACGGTGGTGCAACCCTGGGAGACCTTCCATCATCATCACCGCCACCAACTTCTGCCCTCCCAACCTCGCCCTCCCCAGCGACAATGGCGGCTGGTGCAACCCTCCTCGCCCCCACTTTGACCTCGCCATGCCCATGTTCCTCAAGATCGCCCAGTATCGCGCCGGAATTGTCCCTGTCAGCTACCGCCGGTGAGGTTTTTATTATGTTGAATCATCTGTCTTCTTTGTCATTGTTCAGATTTTTTTTCAAGATTTATTAAAAAATATAGCACTGCTAGAAAATGGTGAAGTTCATAAAACCCTAGGTGTAATTACATATTTTACAAATTTCATTTTATGTGTTTTAATTTTTACAATTTAATTATTTTTGTGAAACAAAGTTTATGAAATAAAGAATTAATTTTTGGAAGATGGTGTAAATATTTGTTATTATTTTATTCATTTTGAGGAGGGTATTGTTGTAATTTCAGTGTTTATTTATTATGGAAACCGAGGAATCATGTGCTTTGGCCTGTCCCAAGACAACCCTCAGAAGATGAAGTTGACGTTTTTGACTTATGTTTGATTGTTCTCTTTCATATTCCTCACAAAACCCTATGATATATGATAAAGATAAGAGAAAAAACATTATTTTGATAATTAAATAAGAAAAATATTATTTTGATAACTTTATAATTGAAGTTACAGTTTTTACCAGTTTACAAATTTCAGTAAAATATTATTTATTTTAAAAAAATATTTATTTTTACAATTATAATCAGTGCAAAAGTGTTCATATATAATCTGCACATTCATCATTACACACTAATATTTTTATTGATTAAATTTTATTAAAATTCTCAATCTTCTTGCTTTTTCATCTTCCAACTCTACATGACCTAATTAGTCTTAATAAAAAAAATATAGGACAAATATGTTTAAGAATAAAAAAAATGTTTTAGGATTTGATTTGATTAGTAAAATAAAGTTTATAAATAAGCACTTTAGTAAAAAATAATCATATTTTACTTTGTACAGGGTGGCATGTAGAAAGGCTGGTGGAATTAGATTCATGATCAACGGTTTTCGTTACTTCAATCTGGTTTTGATCTCCAACGTGGCGGGTGCAGGGGATATCGTGCGCGTGAGCGTGAAAGGAAGCAAAAGTGGTTGGAACAGCATGAGCCGAAACTGGGGGCAAAATTGGCAATCCAATGCCAATTTAGTGGGCCAGGCCCTTTCCTTCAGAGTCACGGGCGGTGACAGACGCACGTCAACCTCATGGAACGTGGCGCCTTCTCATTGGCAGTTCGGACAGACCTTCACGGGCAAGAATTTCCGCATCTAAAATAAAAAAATCAAACTTTAAAATTAAAACATCATCAATGTTTGTTTTCCTAGTTTCAGTTTTTTTTAATTATATTTTTTACATCTAAAATCTGAGATCATTCTAACTTTGGTCTTTTGAATTTAAAAATGCTTTTTAATCCCTTAAAGATAAAAAAAATATAATTCTAATTTTTAAATGCTAAAAATTTAAAATTTAGAAATACTTTTTAATTTTAAGGGATTAAAAAAGTTTTTTTTTTCAATTTAGAGAACCAAAATTAGAACTATCTTGAATTTTAGGAATGAAAATATAATGAAGCTTTGTTTTAACTTTGGTTTAGTTTTTTCCCACTTCAATTTTCCTTTATTTTCTGGGAAAGTTTGAAGATGTGTTGGGTGGAGTGTGTAGGGAGAAAAAGTAAGAGAATGTTAGATAAGATAAAGTGATAGTGGGTATGGTTTGGTTTTTGAAGGTGAATGTGATATTATTATTAAGTAGTAGTGAAGTGTAATTGGGTGTTGCTGCCATCTTTATTACCCAGCAATGCTTTTTGACTTAATGGGGGCTGAGGAGGCTGCAAAGTTCATGTAGCCCGCAGCATCTCTGTTATTATCAACCAAACATTTATGTAATATGTTTTTGTTATAATGCATGTCTTTCTCTTTAAATGTTCATTTATATGTTGTTCCTCACTTCCTCTTTATATGTTTTATTAGTACTACTTTCTTCTCCTTCTAATGTTCTTGAATAAAAAATAAATTCAATACAATTGACCATATCAAGGATCATTGGATCTTGGGTTGAGTAAATTCAGTTTAGTAAAGAAACAAAGAGCTTTCTAAATTTGTATGTTTTAAGAAGTATTTTGTTACATTTTATAATATATAAGGATTTATAAATTTTATTTTATGATCTTAAATTAAAAATTTATAAGTCATAGTACTCTTTTGTAATAAAGATTTTTGTATTCTTTCACCGTGAATTTATTAGTAATTATTACTCTTACCATCCACGGTACTGGTATTTATTGTTTTTAAATAATTCTTTATATTTAAATGTTAGATGGTACTGGTATTTATTGTTTCTAAATAATTCTTTATATTTAAATGTTAGTTTTAATGCCATTATAATGTGAGAAGACTTTCTTGTTGTATAAAATGGCTACAAATCTTTTGTGGTAATGATACAATTAAGATAAAAATAATCAAGAAGACCAAGTGAGTAATCAAGAAAGATTTATAGAAAAAAAAGGAGTAAGTTAAACTTAGAGTTTTTTTAGAACTAAAATTAGTTGTCAAAATGTTAATTTGATTTCTAAATTTTATGTAAAAAATAGTAATAACATAAACAATTATTCTCATTATTTAATATGAAGGTTTTTGAAAATATTAAACAAAATAAAAAATTAAGCTAACATATCTATAAAAAATAAAATGATATAGTAATTTAGTTAATTATCTTATTAACATTTGTTGTGATAATATGTTGGATTTCAACGTGATTAAGTTTTTTGGTACGGGTAAAGTTCTTTGTCCTCTTTCTTTGTTAGATGGGAGTTCCCTCCACCAGGCTGAGTTAAAATTAATATTGATGGGGTTGCTATGGGATATCCTGGTCTAGTTACTTGTGGATGTAGTTTCTGTGGGAGTATGAAAGAGTAGTTTACTAGTGCTTTCTCTGAGTTTCTTGAAGTTTAGACTACTATGATGGCTAAGTTTTATGGAGTTATACATGCTATGGAGGAAGCTCAGAAGATGGGATTTACTAATGTATGACTTGAATGTGATTCTGCCTTGGTTTGTGCTGCATTTATTGCTAGAACCAATGTTCTATGGATGCTTCGTAATTGATGCAATACTTGTCTTAATTATTGTGGAAATAAACAGGTTTATGATTACTCATATTTTTTTCGTGAAGAGAATGTGTGAGCTGATAAGTTGGCTAATTTAGGATTTATTAATAGAGAATCATTTCATTAGTATAATAAGCTTTCATATAGTCTGTGCTTAGAATTCTTTATGAATAGGTATAGTCGACCTATGTATCATTTTTGTTAACATATGGGTTTTGGTCTAGTCCCCCATATTTTTTTTTGTATTTTTTTTAATAATAATTTTTTCATGTGATGACAAATAATTGTTGTTACTTAAGGTGTCAGCCTAACTGAGATGTCAAGTTGCACAGTAAGGCCTAACACGAAAGCTTTTATAAAAAAAAATCTATTACTTGTAAACAAGCTAGAGGTTCTAGTTTTGGTGACCAGGTGTCAACAACATTGTTCTCTCTATTGTCACATAAAAATGGACATTGTATTGTCATTTAGTAGTGTAAGTGTGAATTAGTTACTATTAATTAAGAGAGTGTAAGTTTACTAAATGGGAATTTTTTTGTTGTAATTTTTTAATAATGAAGTTTGTAGTGGATATAGATTCAAGTTTATTGATACCTAAATATTTTTTTGTGTGTAAAACGACATTGTTCTCTTGTCATGTATGCACATAAAAAGAGTTAATTAAGCTGGTTGTGTATAAATACGAACATTGTATTGTTACTTAGTAGTGTAAGTGTGAATTAGTTACTATTAACGGAGAGAGTAAAAGTTCACTGAGTGGAAAACTTTTTGTTGTAATTTTGATTTTTATAATGAAGTTTGTCATGGATATAGATTGAAGTTCATTGATACTTCAATATTTTTGGTGTAATATTTTATTTTTTTCAAACTCTATTTCCGTGTTTATTTGTGGTTTGTTATGCTATTGAATATTGTTTTTGTGGTAGATGATCTTGTAATGAACTTGTATGTGTTACTGTTGGGAAAAACGGGTAATTTTCCCACTAAAACAAAACCCTAACAGAGCTACCCGACAAATAATATTGAATAAATAAAGCGGAATAATAAAAGAGATAAAGAGGAAAAAACACACCCG
>Ga0123342_1005825_pt1 | contig 17546 bp, 9 predicted proteins | sample Turbeawhitnodule_FD_89960 | JGI IMG/M metagenome (GOLD analysis project Ga0123342, IMG submission 89960) | Root nodule microbial communities of legume samples collected from Mexico - Turtle bean Mexico white nodule | ecosystem: Host-associated > Plants > Roots > Nodule | place: Mexico: Nepantla...
AAAAAAATAAAATTAAAAAATCTATTTAAAAAATTAAATTTTAAATTTTAAATTAAATAAATTTTGGTTTTATTAAGTCCGTTTACACATAAAGAAAGATTTTTTTTTTTTTTTTTTATCTAAATATAATGATATGCTAAAGAGATAAGGATAAGAGGGAGATGAAAAGGGAAACGGCAAGCAGCTCCATTGATGGTGGAAAATAGCTTAACCGGAATCTTAAGACAGGCATATATTAAACTGCTTCGTGGTTCTCACAATAGAGAAGGAAAAACCAGGAGAAAATTACGTGAAACTTTAGACAACGATCTTGAAAAGGGATTTTGTGTTGAAAGCAGAAGCTTATTTTGAGAAATAGATGGGACTTTCTGGCCTGGAAAGTGCAAAAGGAGTAAGAGGAATATTTGTAAATGTTTTTAGAAGATACTATGCAGAGTTAAATAAACATTTAATCTCAAGTACACTACATTGACAGATAATAGATATTTCATTTTCCAAATCCTTCTGAATAGGAATAATCGATCGTGCGGTTTAAATGGGTTCTGCAAAAGGGTGACATTGACCATTACTCACAAAAAATGGTGATGTTGTTTCGAAGGCATATTCTGTTTGCTGCTTTTCTTGTTTAAACTTATCGTGTTGTTCCTTAAGGACCATCATTCTCTCTCGGCTTATTTCACGGGAAAAAACCAAACATGTTTCTTGGTTTCACAGCCACACTACTCCACAAAGTTTAAAGAAAACGTTTGAGCTATGTAGCCCATAGCCCATAGGTGCAGGCTTTGATGTTGAGCCCGTGAATATGAGGAATTTTTTTTTAGTAAATAACACTTACTATGTTTAGATTTTGTAAAATTTATTTCAAAGTTTGAAAAACACTTCAAATAGAAATTTTGTGATTTCATATTCTTTGGAGAGTGCAGGATGGGATATACTGAGTAGAAGGAGGAAGGAAAGGGCTAAAATGTTACCTTCTAGGTTTTCTCGTTGACCGTCCAATATAGTAGCATATAGCCCTTTAGTCGATGTGTCTATGTTGAGTTTCCTAAACTCACTCAGCCTTTTCTTATCCAAAATGTACTGCAACTTCGATTGCATCTTTTCATATTTTCTCATGTGAGCTGTTAAATGCAAATCTCATTCATGTATTTTCTGACTTTCCCCACAAATATGGGAATCCAAATCTAACTTTCCTTTCTAAAAAAAATCCAAATTTGAGTTCTTAAAAAATTATGTATTGTCACATCTCACCTACATTCTTGTTCGTGGGACTTTGGTTTGGGATTTTGAGTTGCTTTGTGTGCTCTTTTCTGTGCTCTACCTCAGACAGGCTCCTTTCTGTGCTTTCCTTCTACCTTTTTCATGTACTCTCATACTTCGTAAATCTGGGGGAGGTAAACACTATAAATTTATTCAATATAAAGTTCAAGAAAGATTTGTTTTCACACAAAAAAAAAAAAGAAAAAAGAGAAAGTAATAGAGAAGTTTACAATAATTTAATGAAGAAAAATGTAATTTCTTTTTTGGCTCATCGAGCCTGGTCCATGTGTACATACATCAGGTGGAAAAGAGCGTTATAGCTAAGAATTGGAACAAAAAAGGGGATTCAGGATTGCTGAATTGCTTGCTATTCGTTGTTTAGGGTCTAGGAAGGATACATGGGGTTGTCATGAGCAGATATCTATCTAAATGGAAGATCAGCAAGCCAATCCCTTGCAAAATTGCTTATGAATCATATACTACTCCTTGCCAATTCATTTGATTTGCAAATTAAGTCGTCTCTCAAATCCTTCCACGATCAGATCCTTTCAATTGAAAACATTGACAGTAAGAAAGAGGGAGTAATACAAAGTTAGAATGAAACTGTTAATGTGTTTTCTGCTTTAATTAGTACTTTTTTATGCATGGGAAATAGGGAAGACTCAGCAATACGTAGGTCAAAGTGAAATTATTTCGTAGTTAACAATACAATTAAAGTGTACTAGTCAAATATCAAAATCATATGCATCAATTTAAGTTATTACTTGAGTGAAGAATATTTTTTCAACTCATTCTTTACACCTGTTTTTCTTTCTTTATAAAATTTATAAAATACGGATCCTCACCTGTTTCTTTTTCTTTATACAGTTTACAAAATAAGGATCCGCTTGCATACAAATTCATCTATAGAATACAACTAGCACAACTACAGAAATGTGGCACAAAAGACACAAATAATGATTTTGTAAGCAATTAAGTACATCAACCATCCGATTGTTTTTGTTTATCACATAAGTATCATTCTTTAGAAGCAAATCTCTAGCATTATCGGACAAAAAGATGCAGACAACTCTCTTAGCACATATGAAACTCTTGTGTTGAATGTCTTACATCAAATAAAACCAAATTAAAATATATAAATGAAGATAAACATCCCCTTACAAATTAGTTTTATGAAAATGAGTTAATTTAAACTCACTTCATAGTATAGTATTAGAATAATTCAGAATCTATCTTAGGCAAGTTCATTAGGACCACTGGTATTAGACTCCTACTAGACTACTCACAAATATTTGATCACACAATCGAGATGTTCATTCTTCATCATGAGAGAGTCTCTTAGAAATCACATATCGAAGATAAAACTAAATTATCAATTATAAACTCACTTCCTAATACCTTGATTCACTAAATTGTGAGAATAGACAATTTTAATGTCATGCAACGCCAACTTAAATTTTGTGTGTTTAAACTAGTTTTGGATACTACGAATATTATTAGACATCTGGTATTCTCCTTCAACTTTCAACTGTGTCACGCAGTTTACATACACTCTGTTTATACATGAACAGCTAAAGTTCCTATTTTCCAAAAATAAACGAACCCTAACAAAGCTTTTTCTTAAAAATATTATTATGATTGAAATAGATGGTAATATGTATTCGTAACACTGTTACCACTCCCGTTCCTACAATAGCCGAAAACAAAAAATAATGTAAATGTGATAGGGAAAGGAAAGAGAAGCTAATGAAATTGCTTCCATATCTTAAATTTTCCATTCAACATATTTTTAATTCACATTTTTACCGAATAGGGATCATTTAACAGGCCTACAAGGAAGGGAAGAGGGTTAGTGTCAACCAAAATCATATACAGCTCAAGTTTTGATAGCAACCGTGGCAAGGGATCTTAACTTTGCTGATCAAAAAAAAAAAAGGGATCTTAACTTACATATTATACTAGATGCCAGATGAATATTTTTTGTTTAGCCATCTTCACATTATATAACACGTATCTGACCCCCATAACCATAGTGCTTTAGAAGCCCTTCATCCTGTCGCCAATTTTCTTTAATCTTTACTTCAATCTGTTCAGATTTCAGACAACGGTATATATATATAGAATAAAAATTCCAGTCTAGAAGGAAAATGTCTTCAAAATGAGTAGCGTAAAAAATTGGCTCACCTCAAGATAAACTTTCTTCTGTAAAAAATCTTCAACATCAAGGCGAGCAGCCATTGCAAGCAGTTTCAAAGCCTTTCCTTCCTGGTGTATTTGAGCAAAACATACAAGTGGTTACTGTTCAGTTTAAAATATGCACCAGCTAACTGCTCATTGAAAAGGGGGAAGAGGCATCTTTAGCAGTATTTTGATTTTTTCCAAAATAAAGACAATTTCTAAGATTAGAGAAGAACAAAAATATCAGAAGTCTAAGATTACTTTCAGTTGCAATGCATGTCCATCAAAACAGATAAAAATTATTTTTTGCAACAATGTTATCAAATTCAGTGTTTAGAGAGTACACAAAAGCAAGAAAAGCAGTAATAACATTGGTAGTGTTGACTGTACAAATAAATTCCACAATTTCACAAATGATCCACTGAATTCTGGTTCAAGTGACATACTTTTCCAATAAGGATAATCTTCTGTGAGTTTTTCTCAACCAAAATCTCTACTTGTATGTAATCTTTTGCATTCGGCCGAGCTTTATAGTTTACAACATTTACCTGAAAGAATTGGATATAAGAAAATATTTTGACAAAAAGAAGTTAGTTATTCGTTCAATTTGAGAGGGGAAAGTGGGCTATATCACATAAAAATGAAGATGATTACCTGACATGCGTATGGAATTTCATTTCGATACTGTATAAAAATCTTTTCTCTAACAATTTCAGACACAAAAAATCTTTCTGGATGCTCACTGACTATATCCTGCAAATTCAGGCAAGTCAAGGCAGCATAGAAAATGAAAGAAACAAGTAGGTAGAAGAAATGGCAAGTGGGTATATTCAGGTTCTTATTGTATCCAAATTTTTGAATAACATGCTATAGCGATAGCAAAGGGGATCTGCACTACAATATATCAGTGGATGAAATCTGTACAGAGCAGAAGGAAATATCATACACTATTTGTAATACTTGAACAATATTGATGAGTGGTATCTACAGATTGGCGATTTAGTCATGGTGCATTACAGCTTAATTGTTCAAGCCATGGGAGGTCGATGACAGTTGTAACTTGTATATATGACATATATCATCTAAAATGCCTCATTTTTCCGGTTCTTAGAGTACCAGAACCATTACATATGTAATTAGTTACACATTAGTTGGGAGAAAGCACTAACAACCTTCTCCATACCATTACTATGTCACCCACTACAGTCTATAACTGCGTGCCTATAGATGGTACGGCATATTGACAAGATAATCACAATGGGATTGCTGGACTGAAGGCCACAAAATTAATCAGGATGCATATGCTAAGCTTCAAATTGATACTGTGACTTCTCAAGTAGGATCTATATAACATATCGTGGATGAATGTCACTTAAATTTCTTTATAACACATCTTTATACAACAAGAAAAATTAACATGATTCATAACAGAACATTGTGGCATCACATGATCTATATAGCTGACCCCACATCACTGGGAAAAGGCTGAGTTATTTGTTTGTTTGATTGTCAATATATAAAAAGTAAAATTAATGGGAACTGTTATAAATCAAGTAAAACAACATGTGTATTTGTGACTGGGAACCTAACAGATTGCTATGGACATTTATATACAGCCTAGTTCACCTTAATGACCTTAAACATAAACCCCAGGAAACTACCGGTTTTTATTTCAGTTTAAGCAGCAAATGAAAACTCTATATAATCAAATGCATTTAGTCTTTTTGTAGTCAGGTGTGGAGTAGCAGAAGAAATGGTTATTTTGTGGTTTAGTTTAATGGGGTCCTCATTTTATTTCAAACTGTGAAATGAGTCAATGAGATAGCAAAAATGAAATTTGAATGAGGACAACAAAATTCTGACTTTTGACATGCCTTAGGATAATAAGCTGGTCCATTGGGAATCTTTGACAGTATCCAGTCCTTTACATCTTCAACCCCTTGACCATATTTCGCACTAACAGGTATAACCTCATCAACATCAGTAAATTTCTCATACCACTGCAAGAAATTTGAAATAATGAAGACATAAATTTTTGAAAGAAAAAAAAACCATGCCAAAACCAATGAATTAACTTATACATGTGAATATGAATACTAACTACTTTGTTCCAACCTCAAGTTTCTTTGCAAGTTCGCCAGGTTTAACGAGGTCCTTCTTGTTTATAATCAATAGAGTGGGGGGTTTATCTTTGAGGTCTCCTATGCCTTCTTCCAACAATCCATCAATCTAGAGATAGGAAGCAGTTTGGAAAAACAGGAAAGAGAATAAAACTAAAACATTCTTGTAAAGGAAGATCCCTACTTTTTCAGGAGCTTTACGTGCATCCACAAGAACCAATACACAGTCAGCATTAACTGCTGCACTGCGAACATTTTTCATCATCATTGAGTCTAACATGTGCATTTCCTTCTGTAGAACACCAGGTGTGTCGTAAAGTATCATCTGCAAGAGATTTGAAGGTCAGAAAAATGGAAAAATATAAATTCAGGTGTACATCCATTAAGTTTTTAAATTTAGTATTAACATGACTCATGAAAAAATAACAAACACTTACCTTGTGCACAATGTTGAACTTGTGAATTCATATAATATTAAAAGAGAACAATATATCAATTTGAATTACCCCCACCTCATTTAATTTCTGTGTAACAGTTTCAAATGAAATGCCAATATGCAAGATCATTTATCTCTAAAAAAGGCACTAGGATGATAAATATCCAAGAAAACTATAATTCATGTAATTGAATGTCTCTATTCTAGTTTATGATATAACTAAGAATGGAAGCTTCCACTATGAGAAGCCAATGACACTCTTTGAAATGTGGACAGCATTGAGCATGATATTAGTTAGTGAAGATCACATTGATTTTAGAATGAAATAAATCATCAACTCAAAAATATTCTCCAAATTGTGTGTTTGGGTGACCATTTGCAAAACTGATTTTGGAATGAAGTGGTGTGTGTTTGGGTGTTTTTATTCTAAAAACAAGTTAATAGCAAAATCCAATATAAATGTCTTTATTCAACACAAAAGCTGATAGCGTGTTTGGATTCCATTAAAGGACGTGCATATTGTACTTATTTTCCACGCCAATTCTAGTAAACACAAGGAAACTAAACAAAAGTTGCTTCACATATGACATGAATGATGTGTTACTGAATTCAATCTAAACGTGCACTAGCTAAAGTTGCTTCATTTCAAAATCAATTTTGGAACTAGAATCAGTTATAACCAGTATTTAAACGTGATTTTGAATTATCCAACCTGAACCCAAACAAGTATCATCACACATTTAAGAAATAGGAAAACAAAAACAGGCATAACAATTTTTACAGGCCACGCACCACATGAGAAACAAAGAACCAACTAGACAAGCTGACAAACCCAAGCAGAAGAATTAGGAACCAATAACAAGATTAAAACCTGGTAATCGGTTCCAGAACATATACACAGAATCCGATGCCGGGTTGTTTGAGGTTTATCAGTAACTATTGACAACTTCTGACCAAGCATTTGGTTGGCCAATGTACTCTTCCCAACATTTGGCTTCCCAAGTAACGCCACATATCCTGCATTTGAAGAAATATAAAAGCATGAACCAACTCTAACGCCAGATATCCGGCATTTTAGATTTTTCTAACATGTTATTGAACCCTATCCAAGCATACTGCTTTTGACGCACTCTCTATTATGGTTGAAATTTATGGGAAATCATAAATTTTGCTGTCCTAGTGATCCTAACTTAGTAATTTTCACTTAATTTTAACTGCTATCCTATAGAAAGAGTGTATTAGAGAAATTCTTGATGACACTCCTCTCTGAACGAAACAAAATAAATTCAGAAACCCTAGAGGGAAACACGAACCGCTCCGGTGGTCGGGACCTGTATCGAAGTCAAGCTCCTCACTCTCGTAATCGTCGAGCAAGGCGATGTTCCGGTCGGGCTTGTCGCTGAGGGACAAGAAAGACGAGTCGTCCTCGTCCAAATACGAATCTTTTTCTTCTTCTTCTGCTTCCTTTAACTGTAGTTTCAATTCTTCTTCGCCGACCCAGAGCTGGTCTTGTTTGGCGTGGAATACTTGGAAGCGGCGGTGTCTGGTTCTGGAAGAGAGGTGGGAGAGGGATTGGGTGGGGTTCCGGTGGAAGGTAGCGAAGGCGCAAATGGGAAAGAGAGAGTGTTGAAGTTGAAAGAGGAAGTGTTGCGTGGGAACGGTTGCAGTTGAAGAAGCCAGCTTCTCCATTGCCAATGCCTCTGCTCCCTGCGCTACTTCTTTTTATCCAACTTATAGGATAAATTCAACTATTAACTGTTAACTATATTTCTTTCACGACGTCGTTTTTGTTGGTCAGCACTTCCGAATCAAGGGCTCAGACCACTGTTCTAATGGAACCTGTCTTATATTATTTATTATATATGTAGAATTTTTAAATATCAGAATAGCGTGTTTTACTCTTTATAAAAAATAAATGAAATAATAAAAACATAAAAAAAAAACATCAATATCTTATTATATATAAATTAAATAGCATTAAAATAAAATTGAAAAAATATATAACTCAAAATGAAGTTAATTAAAACACGTAAGTCTATAAGATTAACACAAAGATTCAACATCATTACAAGTTTAGTGATAATATTTGGATAAAGATAATATAAATTTGCGACTTAATAATTTCATTCTGACCTAGGATTTTGGGATAATAGAGTTTATAAGAAAATAGCACAAATTGAGATAGATTTTTTTAATATTATTATTATTATATTTTCTTTTAATTATGGAAGATGTGTGGTGCACCACTCCCTGCTTTTTCTTAAAAGAGAAGTCACATCCCTTCATTTTTTTAAATGTAAATTTGAATTATACTGTAGAAATACTGTAAAAAAAATTATTTTGTTATTACGAATATGTCATTATTCTTATTATTAAGATTTAATAAATATAACTGACTTAAAAATGTTATTATAATTGTACTATGTTATCTTTAAATTAAACTAGATTACATATTATTATTACATTAATTTGACCATTCGAGGTAAAGTTAACGAAAAAAGAGAAGAGCAACAACTTTGTAATACATTTTCTATTATTAGTGAAAAATTATTTGTAATTACAAAATCAATAATACAATTTATCAAACAAAAGTGAAACCAGAACCTTTTTAATAATCTGAGTATACTTTAAAAAAAAACCGTTTTACAAAATGCAACATTTCTCGGAGCTTGAATATATCTACCGTCTATTTAGGTTAACCTCACAAATTTAACTTTTAGACTAACAATAGCCAGACTTACTTTTAATCTTACCAAATTGAGAAAGGATTTTCTACCAAGTAAAAATATATCACACACAAACACACACAGATAATGCAATCTGCTACATAAACAAAGCCAATATAGGTCATATAAAATTTACATTACAATTCAGCAATATTTTATTTCAAGCGCTAAAGAAAAAAGAAAACCTCCTCACCCACTCTTGGCATGCTCGTACTTCACGTGCAACGAATTACCACGATACATTTGTCAACCATGGAACATAGCGAACTGAAACAATGCAGAGAAACACCCAGGTCGGAAAGAATCCCTAACAGGTCATGCAGGATCATTGCTTGACCAGATTTTCTTTATTACGGTTCATCAACATCAAGTATCCAATTTCTTCAGTGGTGTTAAAATGCTTGAAGAAGCAAGTATAAAGAATTAATAAAAAATGCGCTCTTCGATAATGTATCGGGTGAAAAGAATACTTTGCACCCCATAATCCATAAGAAATTATGGCGTATTATTATTTCACAACTCAGACTGAACCCTTTTACTAACCTACTAGCTAGACATTCCAGCGAAAGGCAGATGTTAAATTATGGACATACTTAGGACGCCGCAAAATTGTAATGATCAAGAGATATGTTAGCCACACAGTAGAACGTATAATTTTTATTCTCCTCCTCTACCATAACTCGGCAATGAAGTTAGTATGACGGTATACATGGTATATTAGTTGGCTGCATCATCATGTTCACGAACCGGATCATGAGCTGCAGCGGTTGATCCTCTACCCACCGGGAGATAGGACAATACTATTGCTGCAGTACCAAGTGCAAGCGTGGTAGTAATCGAGCCCCAAATCCATCTCTGCCTCCTACTCCTTCTTTGTCTCTCACGCCTTGCCATCTCTGAACAAGACAGAAATAACATAAATGAAACAGAAATAACAGATGAGACAAAGCCTACCAAACTACTGCATATATTGTGCAAGCATTAGACAAAAAAAGCTCATCGTATTACATATCCATTAAGGAAATTCTAACATTGCGGGAAAGTTGACCATTAAATAAAAATAGTTTTGGACCATGATCAGCTATAACTTAAAATGGGTAGGCATAGTATGGGTATTGCAAGTACAAACACTTGTATGAAGAACACAAGTACAACTTTTTTCACTGCATACCTAAGATTGTAATACATGCCATAAATCATTTGTAGCATTAGGGCAGGTTTGGTAAAATAAAAATCTTACAAGGTTTATTTGAAGTAATGAAACTGGATCATAACCTTTCTATAAGTTCTTCTTAACTTGTTTCAATAAGCAAAATGAGAAGCTAAGTTGTTTTTAGCTTATTTTACTTGCTTCGCAGTAAAGATTAAAATAAAATCTCACATTACAACCACTTAGGTCCTTCATTTTGTTATTTTACCCAAACACTCAAAGTAGAAATCCTCAATATAATGTCTACCAAAGCAATCACACTGTAATAAAGCATAAGATATGAGCTCATACAATATCATCACAATTCATAACTGTTCAATTGATCTTCATTTCACAATAATAAAAAATGGTTTCTGTAATCTTTCCTTTTCTCCCAGTAATTCTCTCTTATTGGAGGTTTCGTGTGTATATAGCCCATAATCAACATTATTAAGCCACCAAACAGCCTACCATCTTACTTTTTTTATCATACATAAGACCCAGCTATGGACATATCTATTACTCTATCAATAAAACTATGGAACCACATTCACAGTCAATGATCATATAAAGCAGATACTATGCCAAAACCTGGTGGTTTTTATTCAACCATCTCTTAACAAATATTTGTGCCATTTGTAAAGTAACTAAGAGACGTTTTTGGAGGAAAAATAAAATGACAAATCAAACCAATTATAGCTTTAAGAAAAAAGTACATTTATCAAACATTAAACGCAAAATATCCAGTTTAAGATAGAAAGATACACACCTACTGCTTCCTGGTTCCTCTGAGACATCTCCCTATTCATGGTCTCATAACAGTGGAGACGTTCCAATAGTCGAGCAATCTCAAAGTTCTTCAACTCTAATTGAGCTTCCATCTCCATCTCCATTTCTGCCCTGGCAATTCCTCTTCCAATGCTGTTTGATATGAACCTAGTAATGTAAAGTTGCTGAAAGACATCTTCCATAGGATCAGAACTCAGCTGTTCACCCTCAGATGTAAGGTTGGTAGGCAAAACAATTCCCACATGAGATAACCCTTGTCTAAGTCTCTCCCACTGGCTTTGCAAGCTGTTAAGGGATTCTTCAACTTGTTTCCTCTTCTCTATCTCCATCAATAGACTCAACCTTATTTCACGCAAATCAGATTCCATATCACGGTGAGAATTTTGAGTCCCGCTGTCAGATGAGAGTTCTACAGGAAGAAAAGAGCCAATATTGTTTATATCATGAAATATTTCCAAGAAATATACTGATCCTCTTCCTCACATCTAATTATCATTCCATGTATGCACTAAAACTGAGAAATCGATGGATAACCAAGATATCATTTTATCACTGCAGCAACGACCACACACAGTAACATGAAGAAAAGACGGAAAAATGGAAATCAAAAGTTATAAAATAACAATAATAAAATGAAAAGAAAAATGGTCCTACACATTACACCCGATTTCAAACTCTATAGAGCACACCCCTATGGTTGTATTTGTCTACATGCTAAAATCAATTCCGCAGAAATAATTGTCAGTGAAACTAGCTCAACTTACCTTCCCAAGCATCAAAAAATTCAGCCCGCTTCAATGCTAGTTCCATGCCTGTATTATCCTCACCATCTGTGCAACTTTTTATACTCATTGAATCATTTGGATCAAAAAAGTCTTCACACTCACCAGCTCTTTCCAAATTCAACGCCACTACTTTATCCATATGTGGCCCATTAAGAACGCCACTACTTTCACTTTCCCTATGTCTGTGCCCAGGGTCACAACCATTGTTGCTACTAAGGCCAGTATCATGTGCACCATTCACCTGCACCTCCTTAGCAATAACAGATTCGGCCTTGGTAGAATTGACTTTGAGATCAACGTCAGAAAAGGCAACCACAGAATCATTGCTCTTACCATTAGCATTTGGATCATCAATATCCTTCTCCTTGGCCTGTACATTGGCCTCAGAAGAACTTTTCATCAAGCGCGGGCCACGGCGTTTGTGATTCACAATGTACGGAGAAGGAGGGAACGAAGAGGGCGCATCTGGAAGCGGCGTCACCTCAGGTGTGGCATAGAGTGCTGGCTTTAATTGAGGACGAGGAGCGGGCTTCTTTGCCACTGGCGGTTCACTACTTCGCCTATGGAGCTTCGTTGGGACAGGCATCGGCACCGGAGCAGATTTATAAGAAGGTTTCGAAGCTCCAGGCTCTATCAATCTATCAAATGCTATGGCAGTAAAGGTCGGCATGGCTGTACAAAATCATATCAAAACGACACATGGACGTTAAAACAGGAATAATCATGAATTAAGACCGTTTTCAGGCCAATTCAACGCAATTTTCAATTATGCATAATTAAATCCAATAGATATAAATTTAAAAATCGACAAGAACATACGCAAAGACACTAAAATTCAGGCAATTTTCAATTATGCATAATTAAATCTAATAGATAGAAATTTAAAAATCGACAAGATCATACGCAAAGGCACTAAAATTCAGGCGGCAAAAAGATCAAACAAACAGAAAATCCCTAACCTAATATAATGCCCTATACTCTCCCTAAAATACACCGAAAACAGAAAAAAAGAAATGTTCGCACAATTCTAACCTAAAAATAATCTTCTCTTGTTGCAAAAGAAAAAGAAAAACAATGAAAGAGAAAGAAAAACGAATCCTAACACAGGAAATCCAATATGTAGCCTGAGACCTAAACAACGGAATCCAATTACCGGTATCCGAATTGCTATTTCTCTGTTTTTCTCAACCAAACTCTACAGGAAATCGAAATCGGTAAGACGGTTTTTCTCTGTTTTTTCTTGTTTATTTTTTCCACGAAATCGAGGAGAATAGCAGAAAGATGAATAGAAGAAGAAACAAACCTTGAACGAAGAAGAAGGAAGAAGGAAGAAGGAAGAGGAGGAAAAGGGTGAAGTGAAAAGGACTCAGTGGACGCCTGAAATGGGAGGCGTGGGAAGGTGCACATATTTTGGATATATTTTAATATTTTGTTATTGGGACACACTTCCCACACCCCTGGAATCAATTTCGACCTTCAAAATCTCCAACCTTTTCTTACCTTGCCCTAATTCATTTCTCCATTTTTTTATTATTATTCTTTTCTTTCTCTAATTTTTGGTGCCAACGCCCTCTCGTATTCTCCACTTATTGTTTAAATATTGCAAATTATTTATTTTTAAGCCACAAAAAAATATCTATTTATCACTTTAATAGGCACTCATATATCTTGCAAGATAATCGCATTCAAATTAAGTGAGATTATTAAATGCAACCAAGTTTAGCTCTGAAATAACTTCATTTAATACAACTTTATATGTTTTCAAATTATTTTCGGTTTTGAATATATTCTTAGTTTTTTTTTTGGTGAGTGGGTGTGGCCCGAACACGCGTCTCTGATGATGGGCCCGGGCCCTTCTCACTGCATGCATCAGGTGAGGTAATGTAATATAATAGTGTGCAACAAACATTGACTTTGGTGTGGTGTAAACATTTGAATTGTTTGGGTCTATGAGAAGGGAAACCAATACTTGAAAAGGTGGGTTGTAGAAGAAACAAGAATGATATGTATCACGAGTTCTTCTTCTTCTTTCTTTTAAGACAAGTCTTCCTTTCATTGCTGTTCAATTGCTCCAACAACACGTTGCAATTTCAGTGTCATTGTCAAGAAGGTCAATAAAGTGGAATTTGAACTTTAGGTGTGCTTAACATCGTCATTGCTTTTCCTTTTCCTCTTCTTTTCTTTATTTAATAGTATCTAACAAATATTTATTACGCTATAACACTCTATATTTAATTTAAATACATTTTTAGTTCACATAAATATAACTCTTTATGCAAAAAAATTATTTATTAACTTTAAATTATAATATTGTTTACCATATATTTTTATATTCTTCTATTAAGAACATTGTTTTGTAACTATTCAATATAATAATACAAAACTTAATATATAGAAAATAAATTATTCACTCTAAGTAAAATACTAAATTATTGAATGAAAATATAAAAATAACCTGTAAAGTTATCCTGTTTATGTCAAATAATAAATATATATTACTTAACTAAATTAGACATCTACCAAAATCTAATTCTCTTAACTTAAACTATTCTTTTATCATTTTGATTATATTAATATTTTTTTAGTTTTAAGTTAACTATAATAAATAATATGACTATAAAAAGAAGGATTATTTTTTTAAAATTAAAATTAATAAACATTTTATAAGACAAAAGTAAATAAAATCACACTTATATAAATTAAAAATATATTTAAACTTATACTAAAGTAGAACTAACTAATTATTTAATTACATTACTTTATGAATTTGGAAGAATACTTTAGTGTGAGAGAATTAAATACCTCTCCCTAGGGGAATACATGATTTTTGTTTTTGTGCATGTATATATATGGAATTATTACTTTGTTTTGAAACTCATTTAATAGGTTTATATGATGGTATTTCTCTCTTTTTTTTTTCTTTTAAAAAGAGAGTTGAAATTAGATTTTGTACACTTTGAACCAATCAAACAGAGATCAAGCCCACTCAAAACAGGGATGTCATAGGAAATTTTTTGAATAAATGTTCCTATCAGTTAAATATGAGTTGAATATTAATCCTTTATGGCATCTGATTTTTAATTACCAAATTGATGAAGTCATCACTATTTGAATTATAATTTGTAATAAATGAAATTTGACACATACATAACACACAGGACTGAGGTAATCTTATATATCTTGAAATCCTTTCACTTCTTTTTATGTAAAACCCAAATTTCGTCTTAATCTTTTTTTGGGCACGGTTATAAATCTGTGAAATAAAGATTAATTAATATACTTTAATTAACATATTTATAATAAAATATACAAGGAGAAAAAAAGAAAAACTAATTTTGAGGAAGGAATTGACATTTTTATTAAATAAATAAAACAATAAAGGAGAAGTAATCAAATTATCATCTTGAAATCTCCAAACATTATTACTCTTACAAGCTATGTGAGAAAAAAAGATAACAAGGTTAGTGTTTAAAAACATTAAAAAAAATTATAAAACAATTGCCTCACGAAATAAAAGAAGAGGTGTATATTTTAAAACTAAAGTCTCAAATATAAATCCATCAACACACTTATAAAATTGAAAAAAGGAAACTTGAATAGAGAACAAAACATATATTAGTTGTATTCATAAAAGAGGGAGATTTGTGTTGTCAAATGATATATCAATCTCATAATCCTTTTTTCAAAACCTTCAAAACCCAGAGTTTGAAAATGGGAATAAGATATAAAATAAGAAGATGCAATTAAAATAAAAGAAATTATATCTTTATCAAATAAGAGGTGATAAAAAAAATTTGTTAGCATTATAGTAGTTTACATAAAATTGTGTGTTTTTTTTTAAAACATGTTTGGGCCGCAATCTTATATTTTTTTACTCAAATTTTGGTATTTTTTTTGGACAGACTATTTTGTCTTTAATATTTGCAATACAAATAATATATTTCAGATTTCAAAGATCTAAAGATATTTTTTACCTTCTGGAGGTGAATATCCAGATTTACATTGATCGCTACTAGTTATCTACATCCGTAAGTTATTTCCTGAAAAATAAAAACAGAAACAACATGAAACATTGTCACTGCATTCACTACATGAAAACGAAAATACTTACATGAAAACACAACCCCACCACACCTAACACTAATGCCTCAGTCTCCACCACCACAACAAATGAGCTCTTTAGTAGGATTTTTTTTGAAATAAAAGTGATAAGGGCATTTTGGGATTTAAAAAATATGTTGGGTATAGGTCAGAATTGACTGGTGCAGAGAGAATTACCCCTCGTTAAAATATATTATCTACCAATACTTCCACTATTTGCACTATCTTTTAATATCTGAGCCACCTTTTGCACTTAAACTGGGTCGATTTTACTGGACATATAATTTGGACTGTTTCTTCCTGCACCTCCATACCTTCTTCTCTCTCCTCCACAAATTTTCAAATTTCCAAAAATGCCCTTTTATAATATTCTGAATTACGTAATTTGGAAGTCATTTTTTAAATTTGTAATTAGCTACCGAATTACATAATCCGGAAGCCATTTTTCAGATGCATGATTATTCTCTGGATTACATAATCCGGAAGTCTTATTTAACTTCTGGATTATGTAATCTGGAAGTCTTTTTTCAAATGAGTTTCCGAACTACATAATCCGGAAACTATATGAGGGTGACACAAGAAGAACAAAAATGTATTTTCATATTGTGTATGGAGGTGCAAGAAGAAGATATGGAGGTGCAGGAAGAAACAGTCTATAATTTGACTATACGCCACCCGTCCTTTTAATACCTTCACCAAACAAGCCTGGGCCCGTTCCGATTGCTTAGCAAATTGACTATATGCACTGCGCTGCTATCTACACCGCGTTTTCAAAAGCCTATTTCCATTTTGCTGCCCGGCATTTAGCTATTCACCATCCGAATATCCGCACCACTCTTATCCAAAGAAGCCTGTGCCTATTCAGTCCCAGCATTTCCGCTATCTGTCATTCCTTTTTATTTTATACACCTACCAGATTTTTGTAAATTATGAAATTGTAATTAAAATACAGTAAATTAGTAATTAGTTATATGTATGTTTACATTTGTATATATTTATTAATTCAACACAGAGAAGAAATTGTTTTGATATGAATGATGTTTGTTACGTCATGGTTAATTCAAAATTGATTGAGAATAAGGAAGGTAAAAAAGAAAATCATACGAGGAGGTAGAACTTGATGTATTCCATCCAAGATGAGTAGATTGTGGAAAATGTTGAAAGTAGGAGAAAATGAAAATGTAGGTTTAAAATGGGAAAGAGAATAATGTTTTTTCCACCTTTAGAAAATAAAGGTTAAACACAAGGTGGTGGGAAAGAGAATGATGTTCTTGTCATTCCACCTCTAGAAAAGAAAAATGTTTTGTTGATGTATTTCATTAGAACTAATAAAAATATATTTAAGTTTTCATTTTAATTTGAACGGACTATACTAAATTAATTTAAATTTATTGAATTATTAATAAAGTGGTCAATTTTATTTTAGTTATATATATATATATATATATATATATATATCATATTTATGGAGAGACTAAAATTTACATTTGTGTTATATATTCACAACATTGAGTTTAGGGTTTAGTGGTAGTATTTTTTTTTAATTATTTGGTCTTTAATATCATAATACTATTGGAGCTGTTGTGCAAGTTTTGGATTCAAGTGGCCAAAAAAAAAGTTAATCGCAGAATCTTAAATTAGAAAAACTTTGTTTCCATTTGAACCTTTCATGAGTAGTTCAACGGAATAACTTCACAAAAACAATTGATCATACAATAAAATAATCAAAACACGTATAACATTCAAAAACACATGGATATATGGTTTAGATTTTGCGGAAATCGCTTGTTATAATCAGTTGCAACTTACGACACCAACCATATGTGCCATAACTTAACTAAAATAGAATAAAAACATAAAGCTGTTAATAGAAACCAGACATCATCTAGTACCAACTCAGTTTAAGAGAATATTTTGTTCTATTAACAAATCCAATACACCACTGAGAAAAAGAACATCTTT
>Ga0123342_1005826_pt1 | contig 17543 bp, 4 predicted proteins | sample Turbeawhitnodule_FD_89960 | JGI IMG/M metagenome (GOLD analysis project Ga0123342, IMG submission 89960) | Root nodule microbial communities of legume samples collected from Mexico - Turtle bean Mexico white nodule | ecosystem: Host-associated > Plants > Roots > Nodule | place: Mexico: Nepantla...
ACTGTTGCAGATAAGTAAAAGTTTACATCTTTCTATAACATATACAAATTATTCATTGTTGCACCTATCTATTTTAATTTATATAAACATATCAGATTAGAGTTCTATGGAGTTTGGCAATGACGTAACTAAACTCCTTCCTTGGAAGGGAAGGAGTAAAGGGATCTACGAACGAATGGGAAACCAAATCAGTAAAAATTTAATTTGCAAACTCAATGATGCACTACACATACAACTATTCATAAAGGATGTTTAGGTGTTCCAACCAACAAAAGGTTGGTCCAATAATGTCAATATGTTCCACAATGACCTCTTCTTTACTTTCAAAAGAGTTTCCATTGTCCTCGTGAATTAGAGCAGTGTCTACTTTGTCCCTATAAACTGAGTTTCCTAGTCGAAACATGACTGGTAATTTGTTGTAGTCAATAGCCAGCTCTTCAACTTTCATTTGCAACTGACCACCCACTAGCTTCCAGAAACACTGGGAGGTTTTTGAACTTGCAAATAAGCCGTTGTCATTTACTCATTGGTGGTTAGTTGGTTCTTTGTACTTGGTCGATGGCTTTAACCTGTGACATTTAATTTTCTACTCGAACCTAAGATCCTTAAGGAAGTCAACCACTAGATTAAACAAATTCTTTAATCGTATTACTATTTTTATTATATTTATTATTATTAATACAATTTATACATATTATTATTAATATAATTTATACAACTTATAATAATAATAATATAAATTATATTCATATTATTAATAATATATTATTAATAATATTTTTAATGTTATTAATAATATTGTTAATATTATATTCATATTATTAATATTATATTTTATATTATTATTATATTCATATTATCAATATTATTAGTATTATTAATTTTATTAGTATTATTAATTATTTTTAATATTAATATTATTAGTATTATAAAATATTTTTAGTATTATAAAATATTATTAGTATTATAAATATTATTAGTATTATTAATAATATTATTAATAATAAATATAATAAAAATTATAATAATATATAAGAAATTGACTGTTGTTAAGTTTTTTTTAAGGAACCTTTGTTCGGCGGCGAAGGTGAGAGTGAGGGAAGGCTTGGGCGTTGGCAATGAAAGATGGAGTGCAATGCAATGGAAGCGCTTAATATAATAAGCGTGTGTCAAAAAAAAATAATCAAAATTCAAATTCATTTTAATAAAGAAAATCTTATAACGTATTTATTTAGCTTAAAATATTAATAATTAATATATATATATATATTGATATATAACTATATTTATAAATATTAAAAAATTGGAAAAACGTAATTTAAATATTATAAATAATTTCAAATATCTCTTTCATAAATAACTATATTTATAAATATTAATATTTATATAATATATTAATATAATTATGTGTTTTCATAAAAAAATAAGATAAATTATATAAATTATGTTTTAATATTTTCAATTGAGATAGGTTAATTTATTTAAATAAGTTATAAATTAAAGTATAAAATTTTATATTAAATAAAAAGAGAGTAAATTCTAGAAAAACAATGTTTGGAGGATTATAGTATTACTTTAAAATATTAAAACCAACATGCTAACTAATTTACACATAGAACCTAGTGTTACTGGAATTTACATGCTAACTGATTTACACATGGAATTTACATCATTCTTTCATTTATTATAACCGAGTCACGAGTCACCTCTTTAATGTCTCTAGCAAATATTCATATTATCGTCCAAAAAGTTTGATGACCCTTCTTAGAGTTTCAGTTCCACCCTTAATCTAAATCTTTTTGTCAGTATTTTTAATCTTTCAAAGACCTCCTATTAAAAACAATCATCTCATCCAACCTATTCGGTTGGAGATCCCACATCGATCAAAGATAAAAATATTTTATAATATATAAAAGAGTGCAAACCTCAGTTTATAAATAGGTTTTATAAGATTTAGTTAAATTTACATTTTCCTTCTTAATATATTATTTCACTATTTTAATAATACAAAAGACATTTTTTCTTTCTTTATTAGTAAACACATACTATTATGGAGTGCATGATTCTTGAGGGGATGTACACCTATAACAACCCTCAACAGTCTCTTACTTATATGGTGGTAGACTTGTCAAAGACCATGAATGGCAGAGTCTATACATTGCTATGCAGGTTTATATCTTAAGTTTATATGTTACAATGTTGATTAAAGTGAATATCCACATTTTTTGGTGGTAAAACATCTTGCTCTAAATATGTATTGCACTTTCTTTAAACTTACTAAAACCAAACAGTATCAACGAAGTAAATAGATTGTGATAAAACTATTTATATACTTACTTCTTACCAAAGATGTTTGAATTTTAAAATAAACATAAAGCAAAGTTAAAAAGTGAGTTGGGGTGAGAGAGGCTCGAACTCTCGACCTCAGGATTACTCTAAAGCTATGAGACCTACGCGCTAGCCAACTGCGCCACCACCCCTTTGATCATTTAAATAGATTTCATAACAAATGTTTTGTTTAAAGTTTAAAAAGAAGGTAATGATTAAGAAATTGGTTAATCTAATTGATAATATTAAATCTGTTATAAATCTAGCATCGTAATTGTTTTGTTGATACCCCACACACGTGAGTGATGAGCTGCAGATTATGTTCTTCACGCTCACCTTCAGAGGGCCCACTGTTTAGGAACTAACTCACTTGCTCGGGACCATCTTTTCAATATTTGAAGTACATGTCACAATTTTTTTACATAAAAAAAACACAATTTAAACTTTAAAAACCTATTGTATCGGACGGTATGGGCCGTCACTTTGTCTCTACCAAATCTGGTAACACTATCAAAAAAAATTAATTAACATTGATTTTTTAAAAATAAAATATTACTCTATCAATATATTTTCAAAATATACCAATATACTTTTCTATATTATTTTTATTTAATTTAAATTTTTTAAAATTCATTATAATATATATATATTATATTATATTATAGTCTCTTAATATATTGTTAAAATTCTCTCTTTATATATTGTTGTAATAGTTTCTTAGAAAACACAAATAAATATGATGAAATTTCAAAACTTGTTTACAAAATAACATAATTCATCATCACATAAAAAATATATAGGATCCCATTAATGAAATAAAATAAAACATAAAAACATGTCATATCCGATATAAAATATTAGAAATTATTCTGTTTATCATCATTCTTCTTCCTTACACATTGGCATGTAATAAATAGTAAAATGTAACTATATTAACTACCAAATATTTAGTTAATAAATTTAGTAGAAATTTTTTAATTACTAATTAAATATCAATTTAAAAACTATTTAACAATAGTAGAAACTAATTTAAAAATCATTTTTTTTTAATTTTTTTAAAATATTTCTAATTTAATTACCATTGTAACTAATTATTTTAGATTCTAAAAATTAGTTTCTATTTCATGATTTTCTTGTAATGAAACCTATACAAAATTAAATCTTAATAAACTTAAATGATTATCTCGTAATATATAATTTTTTTTATTGATTATGAAAACTTAAAAAATCTAATAAATTATTTTTTATTGATAGTAGATTAAGTGTACATATTTTTATCTGAACCAAGTTCTAAATAATCAATTATTTATGATAATGGATTGTTTTTGAAATAATGTTTATTACTGTATATGCATCACTTTATCACTTTTGCAATTCACAAGATCCATTAATATGGCTTTTAAAATGATTTTTTTTTTAAATTATATAATTTATGCTTAAAGGCATAAAATAAATTTTAATGTATGGAACACATACATTCACGTAAAAAAGTCAATGTTATTTATAATAGGGGTGACAATGCAGGTTGGCCCATCCCGCATAGATCCGTCCCACACTTGGTCCGCAAAAAACGGACTGGGTTGGCCCGCCTTGCATAAAATTTGCGGGCTGATTTTTCTAACTCGTTCCGCATAAGGATTGGCCCGTGGCTTGCGGGCCAGCCCGCATAAGACATATTTATTAAAAAAATAATTTTTTAAATACAAATTTTGATTTTTTTATTTATTTAGATGCATTAGGTAAATTGTCTCATAATATTATTTTCATGAAACATGCGTAATAAGATGTTATTAAAAATTTTAGAATATAAAATATGAGGCTACATGAAGAAAATATGGGGGTGTAGAAAAAAAATTATACATTTTAAAATTATGCGGGTTATGCAAGCCAACCCATCCCACCCTACACTTGACTCGCGCGGACTGCGGGTTATGCGGGGCGGGCCTAAACGGGCCAGCAGGTTGAAATAAGCAACACCGCGTTTTTCCTAATTTATAAGATACAAAGTCTATTTGGTAAATAATAATTATAGATTATAGTAATGTTATTAATGATAGTGATGGATTAACTATAATTTAGACAAAAATTATATTTTATAAATAAATAAATAAATAAATTTTTATTTATTTTTATGAATATTTAGATTTGGATGATGCATAAAAAGCTTTAATAGATTTTTAAATTGTATTTTAATATAAACTATCTATTTTTTATATGATACACAAATTTAGTTGCTCCCATCTCTCATAATAGTATTTGTTATCCCACTTTAAAGAATGATCTTCATAATCAGTCCAAATTTCATATTATGTTTAGTTTCTTTACCTCTCTTAACTCAAAAAATACATATAATTACATTGCCGTTTTTTATTTTCTTTAAACCATTACTATCAAAGCATTATTATACATTGTTTTATTTCTCATGTCATTTTCACTAACATATGTCAATCTGTCTTTTGTAAACCATATAATTATTACAAAAATATTAAATTGCACATTCACACGGATAAGAGGATAAAATGAATAATTTAAAGGTTATGTAACATTATTCTCTAATAAATTTATACTTCTGAAAATAAAATAGAACAAATTTTAACTAAATATTTTTTTTTTCCTTAAAATAAAAAGAACATTCCGTTTATAACAGTTGTGAAAGGAAAAACATTTCCAATTATTAATTGTTGTAACAATTGTGAAAGAAGTCTTTTAAAGGATATAATCCATTCAGATCAAACAATTGTGAAGAAGGTTTGTGTAAGAAACCTTAATTTATATTAGGATTTGTTATATATTATGTAATATATTATGTAATATATATATTTCAGATTATATATTTCACTTACTACTACAAATACATATTACAATGTTTAAAACAACTAAGGCATACTTATTCAATGAGTTATACGTTTCACACGTTTAACTCCACTTCTATTGTAATTAAAGAAGAGTATGTGAATTTTAATATTTGATACGTAATTTCCATTAGTAATAATAGTGACAAAGTTCAACTTTACCACATAAAATTAATATAACAAAGTTCTAATATTTATAAAATGAAAATTTGCCATTGATAATTCATTTAAATCAAATTCGGCTTTTAAAGTATATACAAACCATTAACAATTGAACATCACTAATTAAATTAATTAGATTTCATAATTATTGTAGAAGGTGCAATTCCAGAGACTAAGACTATCATGCAGGGAAGCTCGTGCGTTGAACGCAGAAAAAAGAGTTGTGTGTTAGGCAAATTCTTCCAACAACATATTAATTTGAACATGTATCTTATCATCTTTTAAATTTTTTAAAATTATCATCTATTTTAGATTTGAAAATTTTAAAATGAAAATCTTATTAAAAAAAAATTAAATTCAAAATGTAAAATTTACATTTTAGAAAAGAAAATTCAGAATACAAAATCTAGAAATACATTATGGAAAAAAAAATTAAAAAATGTGTTCCAAAAATCTAAATTTTAAAATGTATTCCAGAAAAAAGTTTCAAAAATAATTTTTTTATGTACACCCTCCTTTTATTCAAGATTATTTTTGTCATTTTCAGAAGCATTTTTGTCATTTTAGTGATAAATCAGTGCATGTTGAGATTGATATGTTGCGGGAAGAATTTGCCTTGTGTTTATTTGTCGATTACTATAAAACAAAGGCTAGAATGACCCTTAGTTCACAATCAAATAAACTGTATTGACTTTTTTTGCTGATATTCTTTGTGTGAATTTAGAAAACAAAGGAGTTTGGACAGTAGTTCAGTGTACCAAAGAATTCAAGTGAATTAGCTCATTGGAAAAAAAAAAGTAGAAAAAAAAGGCCCAATTTAATCTTATTCTGTAAGCTTCTTCGAGTGTGCAGCTTTGAAGGAACTAAATGCCTCCTGAGTTCAAGAAGATGATGTTGATACATAGAATCTGAAAAGGATTTGATTGTAATTATAATCTTTCACTATCTGTATATAATAATATAATAGTATAATAAAAAGGGTAGTTAATCCACAGCTTATAAATGCTGCTTCTGCGGTGTTATATACAATATATGACTTAGTAGCTTCAAGTATTTTACAGATTACAAGGCTGTACTATGTTAACCAGCTCAGACCTGATCATAGATCAAAACTCGACAGTCATAAAGACTTAATCATCATATTTACACTATTTTCAAAATTAATAACATCTTCAAATGGATGGACCAACTTATCAAGTAAATAAAAAGGCTTAAAGCTGTACATGTGTTTTACTGATTTAACATTAGCATTAATAGCAGAAGAAGCATAAGTGTACTATACCATGGGTTATGTACTATATCTGGTGCTTACTACCTCGCATAAGCAACAGGTTTTTCATCTCTTTGTAACCGTGGAACTCTTCCAGTGCATCAGCTGTGGTTTTTCTAGTGGCTATGATCCCAGAAGACATGATGCTCGCTGCTCTTGATGCCTCTAGGATCTGACTGGGCCCTTGAATGTTATTGTTCCAGGTTTCAAGATTTGTAACTCCTTGTGACAGGTGTTGTGAAGTGGAGAAATCTTGACGGAGAGGTGGTGCTTTCTTCAGCATTTGCACAAGCGCACCAACAGCAGCATCATGAGACTTTCTAATGGGAAAGAATCCTCCAGCTTCAAGAGTCTCAGCCAAAAGACCTTGATCTAGAGATTCAGCTCTGGTTATCCAGAAGGAATCATGTTAAAATTGCTAAATTAAAACACGGTCTAGCAAATTTTATGATATTTATAGCTTAAAGAAAAGGAAGAAATAACCAATTGTATGCTTTCTTTGAAGTTTGACTCAATATAGAGAAATAAAACAAGCTTTTGTAATTAGCACAAGAATCCATGTGAAGTTGTGAAACGACTAACAAACCTTAAAGTAGACTTCTATCTTGATGGATAACAAGTTAACAGTCATTCAAAATTAAACTTAAGACTACGTCTGCTAGTCAAAGCTCAATTAAATAAAATATTTAACTTTGAGATTTACAAGAGTGACTAAATTACATAACATCTGAAAGATGGTCCACAAAAAATACAACAGCTTACTTTATGCAGCAAATTGTTTTTCATGCATGCAACACCAGATGCCAAATCAACCAATTAATTCCTACAATACTATAGTAATTCCTATTCTGATACAAAATACCACCTAATATCTTTGCCTTCAGTCATTTCTCAAACCGCGCTTAAACTATTTTATATCTGTTAAAGGCTAAGCAAATTAATGTGTTTATCAAGGACGGTTCTGCCTCTTAACACCGAGCTTTTTATATGGGGTGGTTTCCCATGCACTTGGGTGTTTATCATAAGGAATCCATAACTCCCTTTGAAGGAACATCCAATTTAATCACTAGTATTAGAAATTCATGGACCTTTCCAACAAATGGGAGATCACCCAACACAATACTAAAGGAGACCAATTAAGACTTTACCCCAGATAAACCAGGGTCCTTTCTCATGAGAGGTCTAACTTCCACTCTGCAGTAAGTGGTGTATATCAATATTGGGTCCAATATCAATAATATTGATCCTATTTCCCAAGATGACATGAGGATGATCCTCAAAACCATGGCCTCCAGTGCAGAATGCTTCCATATTAAAGGCTGTCTCTCTGCCTCTTAACATGTCATGGACCATAGATTGTGGCCTATCTCTGGTAGTCTCTCCATGGATGTTTAAAAGGAATTTATATTTCAACTATGCAAAGATCAGGAAAAATTGAAAAACTCTTGGTTTTTCATATTCTTTGCGTATTTTCTTTATCTTTCTCGGAGGATATTTTAAGACTTGTTTGGTTTGAGAAGACGTTCTATTTTAATTTCATTAGTAATTACCAAAATGTCAACTTATTTTCATTTTATTTCTTGTTTTCTTGACAGACTAATATGGGAAAGGAAACATTGGAAACTACAAAATATTGTTTTCACTATATCCAATACAAGAAAAATCTTCAGTCATTCTATACAAAAGGTTGGTCTTATATTTGAATCAATGGCAAGACAAAACCGAGGTTCCAGAAGAAAAGCTCACCCTTCTTCTCTTACAGAGAATTGCGGATCCCTTAAAACAATTTTACAATCAAATGACAGTAAGGATACATATGATCCTGGCATTCTGTCTATACACCCCTCTCTAATATTCGACTACGATTTTAGACATAACTATCTGAACTATCAAAATTTTTCCCAGCCAGAGAATCAATAGAACTATATCATTAATGTTGAGGGTTTCAATGTTCTAGTTTAAGAAACCGCTAAAGAAGAAAAGGCAGAGCCAGCATATTCATTCACTCCAAATATGCCACATCAATCACTTATTCCTGGAAAGTATATCATTAAATACCAATAAAATACACTTTCAAAGATGGGGAAAAATAATGTAAAGGAATCTAAACCATTTCAATAGTATAGTCATTTCTATCTTAAAAATTTACAAAAGTAGGTGTATTTACCAATTAATTTCAAGATGCTAATCTCTAAAGCGGAAAAGAAGGAAAGTTATAAACTCTTATATTACTGGGTAAAACTCAGCTGGAGATAGAAATAATGAAATTAAAACAATAGAGCTTATTTCTGATTTTGCTTCTATTTTTTAATCAGTTAGTCAATTTTTGTTCCATTCCTACAGAAATTGTTAGACAATATCTAAACCAGACCACCCAAAAGCCCACAAGTCTATTAACCAGACTTTTCCAGACACAAACATGAAATCCCAGTGGGATGGAAGTGCTCCTGTTCCTGTTGTTCAACCTGAATTACCTGCTTTAAAGCCCATTACGGATTAGATTGTATCCTATTTGTTAATAACAAAATACGGTCAAAGAGAAAGACAAATTTTAATGCAAGGAACCCCCACAACATATCGTAGGATCCACTAGTCATATTCATAACGATTGTTGTCCTCTCTCCAAGAAGAGCATATTTAGTTATTACTTATGAGCACATTTAGTTACTACTTATGAGCACATTTAGTTACTACTTATGAGAACATTTAGTTACTACTTATGAGCAAATCTAGCTTATATTCTATTCTTATGCAAATGATCAATATATAAGCAAATATACAGTACCTGCTTCCTGGATCCGTAATATCATCATCCACATCAAATGGACAAGTAAAATCAGTATCATCAAAATCATCCTGATAAGACCTACTGGAGCTTCTGGAAATTGAAATTTGTGGCGAGCTGTTAGCTGATATCTTGAGTCCAGAATATTTTCGAGACTCATCTCTTCCAAGAGAAAACAACTGCAAAAAGCAGAAGACACCCTTAACAAATCAAATATATTTTGAACAATGGAAAAAGTCCATCGGGGTTAGCACACAGCATACCTTCTCAGTTGTTGCACCAGTTTGCATAGCATTTGTACTTCTATCAATCTTAGCAGTGTCCCTTGAACCTCTTAAGGGAGGAGAAGGACGCACATTATACAGATTGGAGTAGCGAGGGGAATTAGCAACTTCAGCAGGTATGCTGACAGGAGCACTTCCAGATCGTAAAAGTGGTTTGCATGGTAGTGGTCCTGAATTATCGGTTGAAGGTGATGGAGAGGGATAATAATCATCAAAATTTGTATTCTTCTTTTGAATCAAAGACATCTCAGTAGGATGAGGAGGCAAACTTGCAGGGGGGTAAGGCCGCAAAGATGAGAATGATTCCGAATAAGTAGGGGAAGGTAAATAAGATGGAGGTGAGGCTCTATAATGTTCGAAACTCAAACTGCGCTGCCTTGAAGATGGCAACGATGATGGGGAGACATGAGTTGGCAAGCCTGCCACGGGAAGAGAAACCCTCCTCCACCGATCAGCCAATGGACTCCCAACATAATCTGCTATAACTTGTGGGGACATTGGAGTCGAAGGTTCTGAGCTCACACCTGAGGCTAAGGGGCAATACATCACACTAAGACACAGCCTACCAGAAGAAGTATCCACAGGGGTGAACCCGAATTTCGTCATTTCAGCCTCTTCTTTACGGGTGAAGGGCTCAACAAAAGAAGACACACGGTGAGCAAGGGTAAAATCCCTAATTTGTCCAGAAGAATTAAGCTCTCTGAAAACTTTATAGGCAGGTAAAAGTCTAAGGGTGGAATACAAAGACCTCAAAAGCAAAGTTGATTTCTTATACAAGTTATGCAGAGAAACACTGCTTGACCTCCTACTGCCAGAACTAGAATCCCTAGTCTTCCTACTCTCATACTGCACAACCCACCTCTCCACAATCTTTTCACTTCTTCCCACAACCCCCAATTCTTCCTGATCAGTGTTCCAGCCAAAAGGGCATCTTTCCTTCAGCGAAGAACTCCTAGGGAAAACCCTTCTTGGAGAAAAACTCGCGGTCACAGGGTCCCAATCCAGAGGCCTCTGCACTAAGATCACATCAATCACTATGCACTCAAGATTGTTCTGGCGCCAGATGTCAATGTTTTCCAACGCCGCCGGGCACTCCCGGAGCGCCAAATTGAACCACTTATCCCTCGGCCGCACACTAGACGAAGACGAAGACGATGAACATGGAGACAAAACAACTTGATCACCGTAGAAATTGCGAGAGGACACATAGGGTGCCCTTGATTCGAGTATTATATGAAGGCTCTTGGCAAAGAACTCAGTGATTATCTGTTCCATCTTTGCAGCATCAGAGTGTGCATTACCATGAGAGGAAGCCATTACCTTTAGGTGTCAACAACCCAACACAACCCTCGGCAACGAACAAAAGGTCCAATTTTCCACGTCAGCTAGACCACCGATTGGAGTGCGTTTCACTGCATCAAACATGAGACACAAGAACTTGAGAAAAATTCAAATGCAACATAAGCACCCATGAACTCTATTGCTATTAATATTACTAGGTTGTCTAAAAAGAACCCGACAACAACAATGTCAAAGGGTATCCGATTGTAGTAAAAGAGCAGCAGTGTATTGGAGAATTGAGAAGAAAGGCATGTGTTGGTAAAGGAAGAGAATTGTGTATGAGAGAGTGAGAGAATAAAAGATTTGTTAGTCTGTTACCTGTGGGGTGCATGTGAGATGCAGGGTCTTATCTTTGATTCTGTTGCGCTGTGTTGTGTGAGTTTACACAAAAACAAAGGAAACTAAAGAAATATAATGAAGAGAAGAGTGTTGAGGGAAGCAAAGAAAGTAGGACTGGTTCAGGAGTGGAAATGTGGGTCCCTTTGGGAGTGGCCGTTGTTCGCTATACGCTTCTATTCTTTCTCTCTGTTTCTCTTTCACCTATAATTCCCTTCTTTTTAGTTAATTAATAACAACATACCAATATATATATATAAAAATAAATATAATATTTTACTTCCTCAATTTTTTAAAACTATAAATCTTTAGTATTGTTATTATATTAGAAGAATATTACCTATAATGTGGTAACCTCCTATTTGTTCTCTTTTTCTAATTTTTTTACTACAAAATAATATTGTAAATATATTCATAAAATAAGTTATACTATTAAAAAGTCACATAACAAATAAATAAGTTAGTTTCTCGTTAAAATAATGTAATTCATGTATTTACTAAAATGACCAAATTGTTTTTAAGTACATTTTCTTTGGTAAGTCATGTTCTCGTGGAATGACTTCATATAATAGTTTAAATTGAAGTCGTATTTCTACATTGTGACTTTAGTATTGAATTGTAACGTGAAGCTTAAAAACAATTTTAATTAATAATAAAATTATTATTGCGGGGAACGAATTTAGTGTAAAATATGCAAAGTTAAAGTTATACACAGAAAATAATTTCAGTGTATTATTCGATTGAAGTTGTGACTTCACGCTTCACAACTTTAACTTTACATATTTTACACATATTTTGTTTTTTACAATTATGATTTTATTATTAATTAAAATCGTTATAAACTCTCGTAACTTTTAATAATTTAATTCAACACAAAAGGGTTTAAAAAAAATCGAAACTGAAATCGCGATTTCTGTTATATAAAGTTTCTTAAGATGACTTACCTAAAACCGTAATTAAATTTTTTTTCCACATTCTGATAAATATAGGATAAAATTACTCTATTTTAACATAAAAGCCAAATAAGTCAAATTCAAACTTTTTTTTCCAAGAATGTCAAACTCAATCCTACCAGAGTTTGACGTAACCCAGCATACTTTCTCTTCACCTAAATATTAAATTTGAAAAAACTAAAAAGAAAATTCAAACTACTTTTATCCCCAGACTAAAAAAATTGATTTTTTTTAATTTAAAATAGAGTCATCCTGAAATTTAGATTTAAAAGGCATATTTAAGCCAAACTTTGATGAAAATATATAAATTTTAAAATTAATGCACTATAACTGATTAAGATAAAATTAAGAATACACGGATTACAAAATAAATTATAAAATATGTAGAGTTAATTTTAAAAAATATATGGACGACTGTACGGGTGTATTGTGAAAATTTGAAAAAAGAAGTAATACTTAAAATTAATTTAACTGATCAAATAATATCTAATGATGATAATATAAATTTTAAAAATCATAATAAATTTTTATAAATATGGTTAGAAAAAAATACTAAACCTTGACAACGTTTAACATTTTTGTTTTATTATCTGATAAGCTATTATGTATGATAATTTTATTAATTTGAATAATATTTTAAAAATAATTTGTAATTAGAAAATATATTTTTTATATTATTTAATATTTGTATATAAATATTTTTATATTTAGTAATAATTTAAACATTTTATTATTGATTGTGTTAAGACTAGATTCTTTGACTCCAGAATGTTATTATTATTAAGACTAGATTACTCTACTTTATTACTTTTTTATCTTTTAATATTGGTTTTTGTTTTCACCAGAACTTGTTTTCTTTATTAGACAAGTTTGGTATTCTAACACGTGGGAATATTACAGGATGAATTATTTTATATGATTAAAAATTATATTAAAACAAATTAAAGAATAATATATTTAGATTCAATATTAATAATACAACTATGATATGATTTTTTTAACTATTATTAAAACACCATCATTCAAATATTCTAATTTATATAAAAAATGAAAATATTAATTTTTTTCGAAAGATATACATAAGAGTTGGTCTCAAATAAATAATCGGATAAAAGATCAAATATACAAAGTTTCATATTTTCACATTTCCAATGATATTATACTACCGGCTGCTCAATGAAATTTACATAAATTCAAACAACAATCTAAAACGTCATTTAATTATTATTAAATTAATTTATTTGTAAAATATCATTAAAGCGTAATTAACATCTTTTGAGTCCTACAAACAGATTAAAGTATAAATAATAAATAAATGTTAATTTTTAATTCTTATATGAAAGGATGAATTGAAAGGATTAAAAGATTAAAAGACTGTTCAACCTAAAAGTCTAAAAGACTGAAAGCATAAGATAAAAAAAATATTTTATAAATAATTTGACTTATAAAAACAAATATGATTATATGTCAATTATATATCACAATGTTGAATTCATTCTAAATATTTGAAATTATACAAAATTTACCAAAAATAAACTGATAGTTGAAGTAATAATATTATAAGAAAACATTTTGGAAAAATAACTTTGAATGTGATTGTGCATTAAATAAAATATAATAGAAATCTTATAGTTTTTTAATAATTTTGTATTTTTTTATTAATATTTCGAACTTTAATTTTAAATATTTTTAAAACAAACACCTTAAATTGTATATTTGTTTTTTTTTTCTAATTCTCCGGGCTCAAATCAATTACTGTGTTCACAAAAAAAAAAATTTACTGCAACCAACTTAGTCTAAAATATATTCAAAAGTCGGTTAAAATTCAAAACAAAATATTTATAAGAATAATAAGGCTTGATTATGCTCTCTTGTCCCGAAATTTATGATTTTGGTATCTGAAATTTAGAATGAAATTGAGTTTCTAGGTAGTTTTTTTTATATATAGGTTATTATTTTAATCTAGAAAAACTGTTACTGAAAAAATGAGATGGTAAGAATTTGTGTATACAAAAGAGAAGAATTATAGATTATAAATGAAAAAGAAATATTTATTCAAAAGGAGAAAGGAGAATACTACTATATTATAAAATAAACTAAAATAATAAATTTGGAATATTATTGTATTTATAACTAAATCCAGTAAACAGAAAATAATTTTATGAATACTAAAATATTGTCTATATTAATTTTTTTGAATTAAAAAAAAAAAAGTGAAGGGACCGAGACTCTCCTTCCTGTCGCTATCGGAACAGTTGAGTTGAATAATTCAAAGGTTAGTTTTTCATATTTTTGCGTACAACAGAACAACTTGCCACAAAGCATGTATTTTTCCTCATTTTTTGTCTAGAAACATGTTTCTATTTTAAAACCAGAAAAGAGGTTTTAGAAAGAAATAATGTTTTGTAGTTTTCGCATGAAGATTGTAAAACAGTTGAAGAAGGTATGATTGCATTTGTGGGAATGTGTGAATAATAATGCACACGACGCCCCACATGAGTCATGGCCTCATCATCTTCTCAGAAACAAAAGGAAAGTGTGCATAGTAAAAATTGGGGATACAAATAGCAAGAATGACAAAAAAACTTTCCAGGCCTTCGAAGGTAGTTTGGGCCCGAAATGGACATCTGCAATTTTTCTAGCTGTTAAGACGTTTTCTTCCTGCGCCTTCATAAAGTTTCTTCTTAAGCGAAAAGATTATTTAACCTGTAAAAAATATATTATGGATTGCAAAAAATAAATTACAAATTTTAAAATTCAGAATATATTATTTTTAAGAAAAATATTTCATATTATAGGATTTAAATGTATTTATGGAATGAAAAATTATTAATAAAATTAAGGATTATTTTAGTATTTTAAGAAGTATGGGGTGCTAAAAAAAACTTTGGAAGTGCAGAAAGAAAACGCCAGCTGTGATACTTTCAGCCTTGTGATGTAGTAGTTCATATTTAATGGGCTTCTCTTCACCGCCTAACTTCTATTCATTCGAATTATAGGGATTATTGAATAAGGGAAATTGCTTCCTGAACCATATCAATCCACCCAATTTCAATATGAAAAGACAAAAAGACCCTTAAATAAAATGGGTACACATAAAATTACATTCAAAATCCCTTTCTATGTTTTTGGATTTTTTTTTCAAAACGAATTTTTTGAATTGCAAATTTTCTTTTCCGGAATGAAATTTTGATTTATGTTTCCAAATTTATATTTCTGTAACACAATAATCTGTTCTGGATATATTAATTTTGGATTTTCATTTTTGGAATAAAGAATATTTTTGAGAATTGAAAATTGTGTTGGGTGCAGGAAGAATATACCTTGAATAAGTCATGAATGGATTGTATGAAAAGTTTGTTTTGACCTTTTTCAAAAATTTAAATAACTTTAAATGGAGAATAATTTTATATTTTTAAATAATCTCTGTCGCATCCTCCCTTTTAACCACATACCTTTTCAATCGCAACACTTTCATTACGTAGTATTTGAGAAAGTAATTCCATCATTTGAGCGAGTGTGAGAGATTTGACGGGAAGATTCGTTGTATTTAACGTTTTCCAATGCGAAAATATTTTGTACTTAATTTTTGCACTTTCGCTCTTTTTTCTAGGTTTTGTGACTTCAAAAAAAATAAAAAAAATATAAGTGAACAAAAACACTGCAACCACAAGTAAAAATACTATAAAACTTATCTCAATCACCAACATTTACAACCAGTCACTACAAGCAACCACTATCACTTGAAAATGATAAATAAAACAACACTCTCCATCATACTCCGAAAGTATTGTTACGGGGAAGATATGAAGATCCGGGAAGAATCTTGCTAGATAGTATTTTCTTAAGAATATAGGAATAATTTTCTTAGTTGTTTTTCCATTTAAAAACAATTTCTTTTACAATAATATATTCTAAATGTGATTGTAGAGTAATTTCTCTAATGCAAAAATTAAATAAGAATTTAACTCTTAGTCTAAAAGCGTCATTAATAATTTACATTGGAGATGCCTTTACTAAAACATGATAAGTACTATGCCGGTAATTAACAATCAATATTACAAATAACACATTTCTAATGGCACTTTAACTATCCTATCCGATCATTTTAATTAAATATGTTTTTTTTCTTTATTTTTAAATTTTTGTAATTTAAAAAAATTGCTTTAGGTCTTCCATCCAGACATTAAAAATGAATATTTTTAGAAGAAAAATAAAATGCGATTGAGTATTTTTATAGTAATAATATAAAATTAAAGTAACTTATCATGTAGACGATTTATAATTGTTAGTCATATAACTAAAATGTTTAATTGTATATGTTCTAGAAAAAGTGAAATAAATATTTTTCAAATTACAAGTACTACAAATATCAATTTTAAATCTGGAGAAAAAAAATGAGTTTATCCGACTAAAAGCAAATTTAAATTAATATAACAAATTAAAAACACTAGAAAATTGATTTAAGCTTAGTAGAAAAGTGAATTTCCATACAAAATTAATAGAAGCCGAACTTGTAGCTTAATACTTCCATGAAAAAAAAATGGACTTCATTGGAAGAGTATTCTCTTCTTAATTGGAGAAACAAAATTATACATAACTTGTATATGCATTAATTTGTATGTAAATGGAGGGACATGACACAGTTAGCGTAAAATGCAATTAAACTTTTTTATTAATAAAAATAATAAACAAAAATGAGTATTTTATAAATGTTTCAACCATAAAATTATGATGTGAGCATAACCTTACTAAAAAGAAGTTTAAAACTTTATAATAAAACTCAAACATATAATCCAACGAAACCTTCAAATTCTTACAAACTTGTTTCTACCTTTAGAAGTATAGTAATCCTATCTAACCCTAATCCAATATTTAAGTTAAAAACATTTATAATCAGTAAAAGAAAATCCAGAAAATCATAATCCAATAATTCGTGTATAGGAATTAGTGGACAATAATTCCGCACACCCGTATATTATTTTTTTATTAAAAATAAAAAATCAATAACCATTTCAAAAAAAACAAACTCATATAAAAAAAGTGTATATTAATTTTTTCTAATGGCAAAAAACACCTTCAACGATAAAAAAAAAAAAAAAAAAATAACAAATAAAAAAAAAAAAAAAAAAAAAAAAAAAAAAAAAAAAAAAAAAAAAAAAAAAAAAAAAAAAAAAAAAAAAAAAAAAAAAAAAAAAAAAAAAAAAAAAAAAAAAAAAAAAAAAAAAAAAA
>Ga0123342_1005827_pt1 | contig 17539 bp, 12 predicted proteins | sample Turbeawhitnodule_FD_89960 | JGI IMG/M metagenome (GOLD analysis project Ga0123342, IMG submission 89960) | Root nodule microbial communities of legume samples collected from Mexico - Turtle bean Mexico white nodule | ecosystem: Host-associated > Plants > Roots > Nodule | place: Mexico: Nepantla...
ATCAGGGTGAGAGTGAGGGGGATACGAAAAACAGAGAGCAAGAGTTTTTCACACACACATTACTAGTTTCCAGTTTCTGGTGGTTCTGTTGGACTAACTTGATCGTCGGAGTGCAAACGGCCGTTAGAGGCACCGTCTGTGTGTTTTGCAGGTCACATCTGAAGACATCTGAGAGAAGGTTCGGAGGGTGATTCTGCAGAAGACGCAGTCGCGTAGACAGGGCAGAGAGTGCAACGAAGCGATTCATCCACGTTCGAGTTGCCGGCAGGATCAGAAAGCAAAGTCATATTTATAGTTCTCAAAACTAGCCGTTCAAGGCAGCAATCATGAGCCAAAACAGTTAAGATTTGATTGCAAAACAGATTAACAGGTTTTCAAAAAACTGTTATGAAAATATGACAATCAACCGGTTGAAAAGTCATTTTAACCGGTTGAATTGGTTAGTTAGTTATTTAACAAAGTCAAAAATAGTTTTAAAACCTTCAAACAAGCCAAGTGACAAACAACCGATTATTTTGATGTTTCAACCGATTGTTTCTCTCTTTTCTTAGAAAAACACATTTCTCTTTTGAAATAGATTGAGCAAGCTTGTATAAGGGACTAGGAATGATCTATACAAGAATTCTAAACAACCTAGACTAAGCCCAAACAAAAAACAACACAACTTCAACATTAATCGTAGATTTGAAACATTAAAGCTTGCATGCTCTACAATCTTTTCCAAGTTTCTCATATCTTTTAAATCATCAGTGTTGCTTCTACATTTTCTAACAGGGTAAATCACCACTTTGATCCTTAAAAGTATAGAATTCAATCATATTAGTCTCTCAACTTTGAGAAACAATAAACAAGTCTTCCACATATTAAATAAACCCTTAAACTTAACTATTTAATGTTATTTTTGTATTTAAACATATGTTAAATTGTTAACTTGACTATTAAAGTTACGGTACTTTTTAAAAAATTTAGATTAAGGTAAATGACATATTACACTTTCAAGAACTTTTTTTTTAGTTTAGTTACTTTCATGAGATAATTTACGTTGTTATGCACTTTTAGTGTCATCACTAGTGCAAAATATATAAACAAGTGTGGTTTATTTAGTGCGGCTTTGCGTTCAAACGCATTCGTAAAAAATGTGATGGCATTTTTGTAATTAAGTTCACTTACGAGTGCAGCTATTTGTACAACCGCCCTTGTAAATCAAAACGCTTTGATTTACGAGGACGACTATACAAATAGCTGCCTTCTTAAAACCTTTTTAACCCTAATTCAGAAACGCGTCACTTACGTTTTGATACTCTCATTTCTCTCGTGCTTCGTTTCTCTTATGTGCTTCCCACATTAACTGTGCTTCCTCTTTTCTTCATCTCTTCTTTGCATTTTTTTCGTGCCATCGGTAAGCATTGTCTACCTCTCTTCTTCTTCACCATTTATTTTAGTATGTTTTGCATTTCTCCTATGTTTTATCTTATGCCATTGCTAAGGTCATGCTTGGGAAGGTTTTTGTTTGCGCTTTCTGTTGTGCCTTCCTCGTCGCTGTTGCCGCCTTGCTCCGTCATATATTTGCGTTTCATTGGAAAAATTTTATTTGCATTTTTTGAACTTTCATTGGGATGAATACGAAGATGTATAATATGGATGCACCAAGAGATCAAAAGAAATTCTAAAATAATGACCATGTTCTTCGGAAAAGATCAAAGTTGAGAACATTGATTAGAAACCCAATCAACAACGAAAAAGAAAAAAAAACCATAAATGTCTCTCGTAAATGCGATTTATAAATGCGGCTATGTAAATAACCGCATTTATAAATTAAATTTACGAATGCGGTTATATATAACCGCCTTCTTATCTCTTCCATTTACAAATGCATACTCATTAAATGTGGTTATATAGCCGCCTTATAAATGTAAAATAGTCGCACTCGTTTTGCTTTTCTGCAGCAGTGCACCAATAATGTTTTCTCTTTTTTAAAAGCATATATATAAAAAAAAAACATGTTTTTTAACTACCTCTATTACGTGTCTATCTCTAGACTAACAAAATAGTAACATGTGTACCTTATGTTCTTCACATGTGTAACTTTATGTCTCTACCATAGTTTTGTAGATACCATCAACATAATCATGAATAACCAGATTAGATGTGAGTCATTGATTGTCTAGGCTAGGTGTTTTCCTTCTTTGAGTTGTTGCCATACAAAGTAAAACAATTGAAAAAGGCTAAGAACAATGTTGGTAGTTGATAATGTGTTTGTTTATGTTCCATGCACTGTGAGAGAATATTTATATAGCATTTTGTAGTTGTTATACACCATACAAAATTCATATATTTTGTATCCCAATTAGGAATCACAAACCATGTGCTCTTAAGGCTGTTCTCAAATTTAGATTTGGATCAAAGAGATAAGTACATAGAATCTTTTATACGTTCATTAAAACTAAATCGAATAATTTTAATGACTTGTGGTTTTTTTTTATCACTTTAGGTAACATTAAATGGATATAAAATGGTCTTAAAAATAAAAGTCCTAACCTTTTCTATGCTACATACCAATAAAATAAAGTTAGAAGGTTTAATGGTTTAGGCATAACCATAGGATGGTTGAATTCAACTATAATGCCATAACCAATCAAACAATAACACATATTCATGCATTATTACATCCATGCCAACATAAAAAAAATAAAGCAAAACTATTGATTGCTTTTAATTAAATTTCAACACATAGTATGATGATATTAGTTTGATACAATTTTGGTTCAATATATAGTTTCTTCTTTTCATTCTTCCTTTGGAGGTAGTAGTGGTTTAGAAATTATTGATATAGCTTGGGGGAACAAGTGCAACTTTCTCCACATGCAATGAATGAATGCACGAGTTAGAAAATGGAATCCCATTAAACTATTGTACAATAAACAAGATAGTTGTTTGAATTGAGATATGATAATATTAATGGTGCAAGTGGTATTTTGTATTTATAGAGTGAAAAATGGAACCAAAGGAACTTGGTGACTAAATTAGTACGACACTTGCAAGCTCAAACTTGTCATTGATTGTAAGTCCAAAGACTTTGTTTCTCTTGTAAGTTCCCTTAAATTTTAATAATTTTTCCTTCTCAAAAAACCTAACAAAACAATTCTCTAAAAATTCTTACTACTTAAGAATAAGACATTAAGAGTGTATATGATGTTATGTTTTACTTTTTAGTATGCATTGAAACTTAATTACTATAGTTCCATGTCTTTCAAGATAAGTTATGTTATATGATATGTATAAAGACAATCATGAACCAATAGGAAAACAATATATTATACATTTATTCAATTTTCATTTGGATTCTCTCACATTTTCGCTAGGAAATGCTAAGTTATAAATTAACATTTATTGATTGAAAGGATGTGATCTTCGAATACATAATATAAACCACCAATAGTAAAAACTAAGTTCAAAATAGTCTTATAGTCGTTATTAATGTTTTATATGTATTCTTTCACATTTTCAATGGCAACTTAATACATTTAATATTTCAAATTTATTAAGAGAGAGACTTACGAAGTTTTGTAGAAATTTATTTGAGTTTAAAAAAGTAGTCTACTACCTTAAAATGGGGTCATTTGCAATGCTAGAAATCTTTCCTAGAAAATGTCAAATAATATTCCTCAATTCTATCTCGATGAATGTAGACAAAAATGTACAGGATTGAGAAGAATGATGTACTTGAAGATAGTTGATTTTTTGTGTGTATATTGTTGCGGCTATATTAATCAATTCTTTTATATTATAAAATGTATTGACATCCTTTAATGTTGTTGTACAAAGAGAAAGCGAAATTATAAATAACTTAGAAAAATAAGAGAAAAGAACACGTACCTATCTTAAACTTTATATTTTTGCAAATTTAGACTCCTTGAACTTTCTTTTAGTCTTAACATGGTCGCAAACTTATATAAGTTATTCATTTACTTTTTCTTACATAATTTATATTTAAAATTTAGTATAATAACACTTACAACTCCTACAAATCCACTAACAAACCTACCATGAGCGATTGAAAGCCATCCAAACTGATAGCGCTGAAGGATTTAACTCCTACATCCAACCAACAACAAAGCTTCAACGCTGAAAGGATGTTGTTGGAGGCAAGAGTAGAGGTCAATGTTATGACACTGCAAACTTGGCTACCAATATTCACCATGATGTGTCATCCCTTACTCAACCTTCAATATTAGCTCCTTCCACTAAACACTTAGATGAGAATGAACAAATTTGTCAACAAATCCTTGAAGCAAAACAAAACACTAAAGAAGCAAATGAAAATGTTGCTATGTTGATGGATAGGATCAAGTTGATGGAGCAAAATTAGCCATGGTGACACCTCAGCATGTATGAGTTAGGTCCACCCTCACTATGTTCACTACAAAAAAATCATTAAATAGTAACCAAAATTAGAGATAAAAAATAATTAGTGACTATATTGACTAAATTAGATACTATTTTAAAGACTAAAAATTATTAATATCTAAAGTAGTTTCTATTATTAATAAAAATTTATAAAATAGTTTCTAAATTGGTATCTATATTAGATGTCAAGGTTTTACCTACTAATATTTTAGATTCTAAAGTAGTTAGTAGTTAAAGACTTAGTAGCTAATGGTTAGATACAATTTAAAAACTACTTTATAAAATTTTATTAATAATAAAAATTACTTTAGATACCAATATTTTTTTAGTTTATAAAATAGTCTTTAATTTAGTAAATAAAGTAACTAATTATTTTGGTCTCTAAAATTAATTTTTGTTTAATTATTTTCTTGTAGTGGTCGAAGAGTTTGAAGATCAACCACTACCTCGACTTCATAATCAATGTAAATAAAATTAATCGAGTGTCCATTCTTATATTTTGTTTGATTAAATGTGCATGCCTTAAATTTCATTCACTAATTCAAAATTGTATATTTTAGGTTAATATGTTTTGATTTATGAATTACTTCATTCATTATTGAAATAAGAATACTCAACTTAGTTTATTTGTTCTTACTCTTTTCGCAGGGTCTTTCCATTCACATTCCAATATGCTTCTAACAACCCTATCATTCGAAAACTTCAATTTTTCGTCCTAAATTTTTTAGTTCATGTTATCTTTATGTGAACTTTTTATACATTAATTATTAATTTTAGTGAATTAAAATTATAAACATCAGTATTCAAGTTTCCAAGTTGATTTCTTGTTCAAATTTAAATGACATTTTCTTTCACTTTGGTTTGGAATTCAATTGTGGAACTACATGTTATAAGTGAAATTTAATTTTCATTTACATTTAAAACTCATTTTCAGCTAGTTTATATTGGATTAAATTCAAATTTTCATTTAAATTTATTACATGATATTATAATTGAAATTGCAAATTTATTTCAATTTATAATTTAGATTGAAACTTGAAAATAATTGCAAGTGATAGAAGCGTAATTTGATGTCTTCTAATTCAAATTGAAAATTCATTCCAAATTGAAATTTGTATTCAAACTTGGAAACAAGTTACAGGTCCTGTTATAACTCTACATTGGTGACTTATAATTCAAAATGCATATTCATTACACATCAGCATTTGGATTACAATTTCAACACAATTCTAGTTATTATTAGCCAATGGTTATAATTTTTTTATTATAATCAATTATCATTTGTTTAATTCATTCAAATTGTATTTTAATTTAAATTTAATTTGGAATTAATCTACATAACCATGTTATTATTCAAATACCAAAACATGTTGTTTGCATTATATTGGGTTTGAGCCCAAAAAATGGACCAAAAAGAACCAAACGATTTAATATTTGACTATTTTTTCCTGTACCTTCATATGTTCTTCTGGCTCCCGATACAAAACATAAAAATATTTTTTTATCCTTCTTGTGCTATCTCCATATTTTGGATTACACAATCCAAAATGGTATTCTGGATTATATAATCCAGAAGTCTGGATTTGATAGTAGCTTCTGATTATGTAATCCAGATACGCATTTGAAAAAAGACTTTTAGATTACATAATCCGGAATCTAGAAAAGACTTCCAGATTATGTAATCCGGAAGCTAATCATGCATATGAAAAAAATTCTAGATTAAATAATCCAGAAGCTAATTATGAAGATGAAAATTGATTTCCAGATTACGTAATCTAAAATATTACATAGAAACATTTTTGAAAATAAAAAAATTTATAGACGTGCAGGAAGAAACAATCTTAATATTTATGTAAATACATAATTACATTCACGCTATATAATATATATTATATATGCTTAGACTAAACAGACACTATATATTTAATTTTTATATATATTTTGTGTATGTAGGGTCGATTAGAGAAACACTTCATATTAATTTTTAATATATTAATAATATTCTTGTTAAAGTGTTTTATATTAATATACTTTTCAATTGTGAATGCCTGCTTTGCATCTCGATAGCAACTGAAAGGAGCTCTTCTTCAAGCAGAGAAGGGTTGCCGGCTGCAACCGTCTCCAGACTACCTTTGTTCATACCAACAGTCTTTGCGCGGAAGACGGCTAGAACATTGCTCAATTGAGGGGCTTCTCTAGTCATTATACATACACCAACAAACAAAGTATAAGTCCATTTTCAATCAACTGAGATAGAGAATAATAGGGACATAACATAAAAATTCGTCCACCTCTAACTTATACACGGATAACAATTTCCGAGTAGGGAGCTTCCGAGGGAGGTTGTGGAACAAAGAGTAAACCTCTAGCTTCTAGGCACTCAAAGCCGAACGAGGTCATTCCTTGAACTAGTTGGGTTCTTGGTCCAGTACATGGGAAATTAGGATCGTCCAACTTCATCAAAGAAAAGCTCTTTACCCTCGGGTTCAATAAAAAGTTTGAAAAACTTTCCTTTGAAATTTTTATATGAAGTGGTATAAGGGTTAAAGAGGATGTTGTTTGGTCAGTCCATAAGTAACAACCAGCTCACAGGGTCGGCCGAGTGAGGAGTATAGTAATGAAAGAAAGTGGAAGGGGTCAGAGAAAGACGAAACATATCTCAATAAGGTGAAATGTTTGGAGGGAGGCCCAGGTACTAGGATGAAGATGAGAAGGAGCGACGTTGAGTGCCCGAAGGACACCATGGTAAAATTGTCGAAAGGAAGAACTACATGTAAATCTGAGAAAAGTAAGAGTAGATAAAGAAGAAAGGTGTTTCAGAGGGAGATCGATCGATACAAACGGTATTAGACGGATGCCAATAATCAATGGCTAAGATGCCATCATCAACATCCAGTTTCAGAATGTTATGCTTATCTACAAAGGCAGAGATAGAGGATGAGTCTCGATATACAGAGGTGAACCCAGTCACCTTGGAATCAACCCAATCAAATCCTGAACGAGGAGATGACTCTTCAGTAGGATTCGAGAGGTCGGCAACACTTTCCGAGCCATCGACCCTTATAGAAGTCTCCACGGGGGACAATGTTTGAATTGCCTCGACCGACAGAAGCTCGGTCATGGAGGAACCAGGAGAGGAGGAAGACAAAGAGGAAGATAAAGAGGAGGATGAAGAATAAGACGAAGAATTGAGAGAAGACATCGCTAACCTCTTGGGATGAAGGGAAAACACCTCGTTAGAATGATTAGGTTTCAGAAGGTTTCGAAAGTCAGAGCAGATAAGCAGTAATATGGAGTGGTGGGGGACCACTATTTATACTTTAGAGAAGAGAGGAATAGTGAACGTCTCTCTCATCTCAATCGTTGAATCTTCCTCGATCCTATGACCCACAACGAATGACACTAAAAAATCTTATCCCATCATTACACGTCACGTCATGCGTTTGTCGTCGTCAATGTCACATCTTGCCTTGAAAAACTTAACCGTCACAAAGACTCTTTGATTCAACATCTCGAATCTGGGGGCAAGTTTATTAGTCAGGACCGTACGACCGATTCGAAGCCCAACACCTGGTCAAAACCGACCGAGACCATTACACCAAGTAGAGAACTAACGACATTAATCAAAGATCAAACATTAAATAGCATATCCTTAATTATAGATTAAATCCGTAATCAGGCCCAATGACAAAGGGCCCACAATAATTATATAAATAAGCACAAATTCCAAGAACCAGGAACGTCATCATCTATTACTAATTGCACTGCATACCGAGTATTGAAATCTCACTTGCGCGTCAAAGTGCTTTTTGCACGTACCATTCGATCCCGAAGTTCACGGAGACAAGGAATGGATGAGTGTGAGGTGTAGAAGGAGTTTGTTCGAGAATAAAAAAGAACAATCCAACCGACCGAAAAAAAGTTCAATCGTTCTCTTGATTCTATCATGTTCGATAATAGTACCTAAATTGAATATAACTAAAAAAATAAAAGACTAAATTAATATTTTATTCCTTTATTTGTTGATCATAGAAGGTATTATGATTATAACCCGTTTTAAGTTTTATTTTTTAAAAAGCTTATTTTAAATCGTAGTTAGATTTCTTCTTGTTTTAATAGATCCTTTTGCTATATTTTCAATAAAAATTTCATGGTTATTACAAAATTATATTATTTTATAATATTTGAAGATAATTTTTACAACTTCTTTTATTTTATTCGGTAGCTAATGAGGATATTTTGGTGGAAAATCGAAATAGTGTTAATATTAATATAGTAGAAACAATATTTTAATATTAAAAAAAGAAATCCATTAAGAAAATAGTTAATAAAATTACTTATGAAAGATTAATTTAATTTAATTAAACTTATATGCTATAATTTTAAGTATTTTTATTACTCAAAATAATTTTTTAAGTTTTACTGTTGAGTCTAGGAACGTTTGGGATAAGTTTAAACTGTTTACTGAACAATATTTGGAAAGTGAATTCTCAAAAACACTAATCTTCGATTATGTTGTTTTAATTAAAGATGTTTTTATTTTAAATTACGGAAAACAAGACTAAAATTGAAAATTTATACAATTCCTATTATTTTAGTCGAACGAGTTAAATTTAAATTTTAAATTAAATTGAATAAACAGTGAACTCACAAAAATAAATTCATAGAAAATATGATTTACTGCAAAACATGTCCACATTTAAAATATATTTCAGAAAAATTATTAATTCTAAAGATTTTCAGCTGGTTTTAGATCAAAGAAACAAACTATTTACAATTTCACACACACACACACACATATATATATATATATATATATTTTGTGGACAATAACTAAGATTTGCAAACCGATTCTTTAGAAAAATAAATTTATTTTATGATCTTCCAATTTTATGTGTGCCTTCTTTTAATGTAAGAACTGATTTTTTTTAATATTTAAATAAAAATCATTATCAATTATTAGTGAAAATACACTTTTATTATATTAAAATAATATAATTTTTAAAAATATATAATTTTATTATTCTATAAATAATTAATATAATTTAAAAATATATAATTTTGTAAAATTTATATAACGGTTATTTCTTATAAAAAAATTATTCAATACTTATTTTATTAAATAAATAAATTATATAATGTATCTTCTTTATAATAGTGTATAGTTTATATATAATACATAATTAATATATATATATATTCAATTATTAAGTAATGACCATAATCAATTATATAGAATCGGTTATTAAAATAATTGAATTCTCTTGTGAAAAAATTGCTTTTAATAACTATTGAAAATCTCACTATCCTCTGTGAAAAAATTACCCAAAAAAAAAATATAAAGCAAAAATAAAATAAAGTTACAAGAATGAGAAGGGGAATAGGGCTGAACCTGGAAAATCATAACCAAAACTTGTTCTGTTCCTGTTCGGTCACAGATCTTTCTCACTGCGCAAACTCCTTTCGTTTCCATGGCTTCAGCGCTGCAGAAACTGCTTCGAAAACCACCACCACTACCCTTCAAATTCATCACCGCCGTTAACCCTTCTTCGCAACTCCAAAACCCTATTCTCACTGTCCCCTCACAGTGTCACCCTCAACCCTCTCCCACAAGCCCCGCAATGCAGCAATTCGATTCCCCCACCGTGATCTTTCCCAGTTTCCCTTTTGGGTTTTTCCCAAAACCCGTTTTTGAAAGTGGGTTTCGATCCCTCGATGATGGAGTGGAAGAAGATTCTGGAACCGTGTGGGCGGACAGCGTGAAGAAGAAGCGGAAGCGGAAGATGAACAAGCACAAGTACCAGAAGCTGAGGAAGCGTATGAGGAGACAGAGTTAGAAGGTGAGGGTTCAGTGGTTTTGATGCCCAACAGAAAAAAAAAGAAGAAAACTTGAACTTGATCAATTCATTTTTCTTTAGTTTTCATTTTAGTGAAAGAGTGATGGTGTCTTTCTTTCAATTAGCTTGTAGTGAGAGGAGAGTTGAAGGGGGAAAAGAGATGTTTAAAGTTCTATGAGAATTAGTTGGAGTCCAACAGTTTTGGATTTCTCTTTGATGACTTTTGGTTAATTTAAATGTTGCTATTGCACTTTATTTGAAACTTTGTTAGTTTAGAATAAATAATGCATGCGATGACAATCCAAATACAAATCGTTATTTATGATAAGTTTGTTGATTTTTGTAATAGTTCCTCCTTGGTTTAGTGCTCTTGTTTTTAGATGGATGATGATTACTCCTTTGTTTCAGTTTTGACTCTGCAAAGACATGGATGTGGTTTCCTTACCATAAGCACTTCTAAAACAAGAAAAAAAACTAAACAGTTGTTTCAGAAGCTAAAGTTAGTTTATACATAATTGGTGTTTTGAAACTTTCTCATGTTATCTTCTCTTAAATTTGGTTTTTAACTCGTTAGTCATGCATAAGCTGTTTTTAGTTTATAGAAAAACTTATTTCATTTTCTTTTTCTCTTTGGAATAACTTATGGAAAATTTTATCTAAACAAGTCTTGCATATGGGTAACAACTTTTGACTTGTCTATGCTGCTAACACTTTAGAGGAACCTATTGTTTGTGCTTTATGATCACATTTGAAGTCTCAAATTTCATTTGTGACTAGGCAGTTGAGAAACTTGGATCAATAAGGAGAAAATCTTTCCTTCTTTTCGTTTTGTTCTATAGTTTTAGATTAGAGCCACTTTGCGTAGGAAAACAGTAGGAGTTAATGCTAGATTTGTGCATATGATCATGTATCTTATGACACCAAACAGTTGTAAAAGAGATGAGTATCTGGTTCATGGAATTACACCTGCTATGTGGATTGTGTAGGAATCTCAAGCACTAGGGTTGGATGGGGAAAAGTTCTGGCAGAGGATTGAATCTCTGACATCAATGTTAGGTCAAATCATGAAGATTTGGATTGGTGCTAATTGAGATGGAAGCATATTGTTTTTTCAGGTTAAATTAAGTCTGTCTTCTATTTTAGAGTTCTGTACTAAACTTTCAGCCAAAGGAAGTTCTCAAGTTAACAAATGTGGAAAATAATGTGTTAATTCTTTCTTTGTTTTCACCTTTGGTTTTACTTTGCATCTAGATGCTTTCAGAACATATAACCTTGTCCAGTTTTCTATTCTTTTAAAATTTCAAATACAAAATTCAAGCTGATGGAGAATGTCGAAGCTTTCTTTGTGTATCAAGTAACTGTTTTAGTAGTATTTAAATGTTGTAGCTACTAGCTACCCAAGAGTCATTGTTGTATTTGATAAGTGATAGTTCTGCAAAAGTCAATCTCATGATCAGGGGTCTATGTAATTAGAAATAGTTCTGATGTCAATAATTATGTTACATAAGTGTCTAGTCAGTTCTAGAATAATATACGGGGGTCTATAAATTGTGATTCTCAATGAAATTTCAACAGATTGTGAATTTGGGGAACTATATTCAGTATCATATTGAATTTTTTTTCCTCTTAAGCAAACCCTTTATTTATCCTATAACTACCTATCATATTTCCATAATTTCCTTTTGCTTTAAACCCTAGCTCAAACTAATTGTTGACTGGCATGAAGAATAAAACTTAATTATGATGACACTACTATGTGATATTCTGACACAGTAGCTTCCCTTTTCTTATCTTCTGAATTTTGTTAGGTCTGATGCTTTATAGTTTTACTTAACGCTTGTTTCACCTTTGCAACTACTCTAGCAGTTTGAAATTGGAAAAACAGACGAAAATCTCATTAAAAATTATAGATCTGCTTCATGCATGGATAATTTCCTTTAGGAAACTGTTTTCCTTTTTTTTTTTTTTAAATTTTATTGCATTTCTCTTTGGATTATTGAATGTTTATGTTGAAACGCCATGAAAATGAGAATGTAGATCCAATAAGGGTGCTTTGTTTTGATGTTTTGAATAGTACTTGTGAAATCTGATACATGTGTTGGCTTGTTTAAGAAAAATTCAAGCAAAACATGAGATTGAATATTGAGATTAAACATTATTAGGTATTTAGGTTACTCCATTAAAATGTGATGTCAAATGTTGGAGAATTTTAGAGGAAGAGATGAAAACTTATGTTCAGAAGGAGCAGAAATAGATAAGCCAGGGATTTCACCAAGAGTCCCTGCACAATTATAATGGAATTGTAAAAGAGTTATAGGTTTTGGAAACTCTGAAGTATGCATTTCTTATATTGATTTTAAAGAACTACATTGACATTTTGTGTATCAGTAACCTTAATTCTATGAAATATTAGATTCCTAATGAGTATAAACTATACTATTGGATTCTGCTTAAAATTTAAATTCAGTCCTGAACCCACTGCCATTGCGAAATTCCAATTTGAAGAAACCCATAGAAGTAGAACAAATCAACCCTAAAATTGCAATAATGACCCTTTATATAAACTCTGAAAAATCTGAAGGAACTAAAGCAAAATATAATGTCAGGTTATTTTATATTGTTGTAGTAAGTCATTTTACCTAATTTTATTCTGAAAAGAAAGTCAAAACCCTTAAGGTCTGATTGATAGATAGGATATGACAAGATAATATGATATAATAAGATAGGATCATACTTCTCACTCTAATTATAAATATGGTCAAATTATAGTATATAAATGAGATGTAAATTTGATCTTAATGATTTTGTGTGGTTGAAAGGTATCAAAGAATTAGTGAGGTTTGTGGCCTATTATGTCTCTTGCTATTGGGTCTTCTCTATTTTCACATTCGAAATGTTTAATTCTCAATGTGAGGGGCTGTGTGTTGGAGAATTAACTACCAGCTTAAGTCTACTTTCTAAGAAACATGATAACAAACTAAATAATGATAGAATATAAAAAATTATGTTTAAATGATAATTATTCATTAAAATTACATGTAATTTTCTAAAAATTGACTTTTAATGCAACAAAACTCATTCATCACATGACTTGTTTGTATTAAGTTTGAAAGAAAAATAGTTTGTATATTAATTGTGTTTGACTTACAATCACTAATCTCCCGTTTAAAGGTTAGACAGAACAATATGGAAACAGAATTGATATCATAAACAAATATCCCCTTATATCTTAGAGATAAACAAATATCAATGGTTAAAGTTTTTGTTTGCATGTTTTAAAGTTTAAGGACTTGTCACCAAATTCAATGGTTAAAGGTGTTCATATTTTTTTAACTTACAAACCTGTAAATCCGGAAGGCAATTTTGATTCGGGTTATAATCTAAAATATATATTATAGTAAGAGATGTTATGAATTTCTAAAATATATATTATAGTAAGAGATGTTATGAATTTCTAGATTTGAGAATGCTTTTTAGATTTTGTAATTTGAAATGTATTTTTTAAAAGATTTTTTTTTAATGTAAAATCTAGAAGATACTTTTTAATTCGGAAAGTACAAATAGAATTTATTTATTTTTGAATTGTAGAATTTAAAATGGTTGTATTGTCAAAGATGTTGGACTCTCTAAGTTGATCTATTTGTTAAAATAAGAACGGTTTTACATACATAGGTTGCAAATTTAACTAGTAACTAGTAATCTTTCCTAGCGTGCGAAATTCGGTTTAGTACAACCTAACAAAATATACTTTTTGAGACGGAGATGGTTCTATTGATATACTCTTTTTTTGGGCTCTGTGTTTTAGGGACTGTTTCTTCCGGCACTTCCATATGTTCTAACATTTCATACAAAACATGAAAATATTTTTTTATCTTTCTTGTGCCACCTTCATATTTCGGATTACATAATCCAGAATAATATTCTGAATTATATACTTTGAAAGTCTGAATTTGAAAGTAGTTTCGGAATTATGTAATCCAGACACACATTTGAAAAAAGGTTTCCGAATTACATAATTCAGAAGCTAGAAAAGACTTCTGAATTATGTAATCCATAAACTAATCATGCATATAAAAAAAATATTTTTGAATTATGTAATCTGAAAGCTAATTACGAATGTTAAAAATGACTTTCAAATTATGTAATATGGAATATTACATGGGGACATTTTTTAAAATACGAAAATTTATGGAAGTGGGAGAAGAACATATGGAGGTGCAGGAAGAAACAGTCATGTGTAGGCCATCTGGTGTCTGCTGGACTTTATCTAATTTCATCTCCTCACATTGAATACTAGGTTAATTCTTCGTGCACCCAATGAATTGACATGCACCACATCCAGTTTTTAATTTTAGAAATTGTTCTTTATTTTGGAATTGAGAATTTGAATAAAAAATACATTTTGGAAAATTAATTTCGAAACAGATTTTTGTGTTTTGGAAATAAAATTCTTGAAAAGAATTAAAAAATCAAAATCCTATTCTCAAAGTAATTTTCGAATGAAAAAGAAAATACTGCTTCAAAAAAAGAAATTCAGAAACAAAATCTGAAAATATATTATGAAAAAGAAATTCTGAAATTCAGAAAAATGTTCTACAAATCCAAATCCGAAAACGTATTCTAAAAAGTGATTCTGAAATGTATTTTGATTTGGATCCTTCCCTTTTATTTAAGAATATTTTCATCATTTTACATAAAAATTAGATGCAGGTTTTAGATTTCGTGGAGTGCAGGAAGTAATTGCCTGAGTACTATTAGGCTTGGTATGTGAAAATAAAGCCGGTTTAATATCAACTTTTTCTTCTTGCATCTCCATAGGTTTTTATGTGCATTTGATATAAAACGTGAAAATACTTTTTTATTCTTTTTGTGTCACTCCTATAGAATAGTTTCTGAATTATGTAATCTGGATACACATTTGAAAAAAAATTTTCGGATTACATAATCCAGAAGCTAAAAAAGATTTTCGGATTATAATCTAAAAACTAATCATGCATAGGAAAAAAATTTTCTATCCGAAAGCTAATTACAAATTTGAAAAAAGACTTCCAAATTACATAATTCAAAATATTACAAAAGAATATTTTTAGAAATATAAAAATTTATGATTCAGCTCTAACTTAACCACAAATCTGACTTTATTGGGTGACAATTATTTTACTAGTATAATCATTTTAGACTCTAACTAATGTAAGACTTGGATTTTTCTAATAATATTGATAATCAAATGTTATTTTGATCCGAATGATGAAACGTAGGAAAATAATTATGTAGTAAAACTCATCCCTACGTAAATGTTGAATTTCTAGCTGTTTTCCTTGCATTATAAATCTTTTTTCAGCAAATTTTGTTTCTAATAACTCGTGTTCTTGGGTTGATATTTGGTCAACACTCATTAGTATAACTACTTCTATGTCAAAAACTGCTGACTAGAGTATATATTAAAGTTTTAAATGCATGAATGGTGTTGTCATGGATATAGAGAACAAATATTTCAAGCTTTAAATGAAGATAAAGACAGGGCAAAGAAAGAATTGTACAAAGTTAGGTAACTTTTAAAGAAAATAAATAATAATTTTCGTATAATAATATTTTTGTTTTAGCATAAAGTTAGTTAGGAAAAATAGAATAATTTTTCTTAGTCTTTAGTTTCATGTAGAAGAGGATGAGTTTTTGACTTCCTTCCCTTCCTTCATGCCTCCTATATAACATGTCATAGGTCATTTACCTTTGTTTTGGAAAAGTTATTTGTGTGTAAAAAGCCTTTAGTATTTGTGAGAAATAGAGAATTTATCTTAGAATTTTTATCTTGAGAGTTAGGTCTTAAGTGACAAATCATCATATTCGCTTATCATGGAGTATAGCATAAGGTTTTTTCTAATTCCTAACACTTTTTTTTTGGTAAGAATAGTATAAAAAAAGTATTAAATAGAAATTAATTTTAGAGACAAAAAATAATCAAGTTATTATATTGACTAAATTATATCATGTTTTAGAAACTAAAAAATTATTGTATGTAAAGTAGTTTCTATTATTAATAAAACTTATAAACTAGGTTCTAAATTGATATCTAATTAGCTACTAATGTTTTAGTTACAAAAATTATTGAAATCTAAAGTAATTAGTAGCTAAAACCTTGATAGTTAATTAGATACAAATTTAGAACCTAGTTTATAAATTTTATTAATAATAAAAATTACTTTACATATCAATAATTTTTTTAATTTTTAAAATAGTAACTAATTATTTTTTGTCTTTAAAATTGGTTTCTATTTAATGATTTTCTTGTCATAAATATTGCTTATCTTCAAAGAAAAATTAATCTTAAGAAGACCTTACACCATCAAAATTCAATCAAGATTTGTAATCTTTTCTGCCTTATAGCTTCCGGCAAAACTGGACCATAAATCATCCAAGAATCAACTAAGAACAAATGAAGAAGCTTCCTACAATCTAAACTAAAATATAAAACAAACCCGTAGATTAAACCATGGATTCTTCCGTCGGAGCTTGATATAGTTGGTCCACTTCTTGGAGCAACCTTCCAAGGTTCTCATTACAAGGTGTCAAACCTTATAAACTACCTCCAAGTATCTTGATTACAAGTGTTAAACAAACAAGTAATTTCTATTGGTATCTTGAACAAGGTTGCTTGGATGATTTCCAAATCCAGCTTGAATACTAGAAGAATTTGTTGTTGTGTGTGTAGTTCGATAGATTTTGAGTTGTTAATTTGCACTTAGTTATGATCCAAGTTTATATGATTTGAAATCACTTTTGAAAGTTTTGTTTTTCAAATCTGTGTTAATTTTAGTTAGTTATTTCGTGTTTTAAATAAATTGAAAAAGCTTTGTTCAAAGTATAGTGACTACAACAAGTTTTTCAATAGGTTGATTTATCGCGACAACCGATTGAATTACACTTACGGTTTTTAAAAGATTTAAAAATGATTTGTTTTCTTTTGTCTTTTCTATAAAACAAAAATAATCAGTTATTTCAATATAATGTTTTCCCGTTAAATATGCTTTTAGTTGAGATTAGATTCTCATGAGAGAAAAAAGAAAATTGTTACAAGAGATAAGTTATAAAAGGAGCTTTAGACCCCCGGTAAATGTATGTTGTTTATGAGACTGAAACTGAATACTTCTTGATTTAGTAAGTCCTTTACTTATTGATGTGAATGTAACAACAAGAATACATGATTCTTTGACATTCTTAGGAGCAACTTGAGTTGGTCATAAATGGCACCTTACTTTAGAATTGGATCAATGTTCTAATTCAAGAACTCACCAAGA